>Ga0208919_1000984_pt1 | contig 17423 bp, 30 predicted proteins | sample 4_EtaG_FD_184076 | JGI IMG/M metagenome (GOLD analysis project Ga0208919, IMG submission 184076) | Marine viral communities from the Subarctic Pacific Ocean - 4_ETSP_OMZ_AT15127 metaG (SPAdes) (version 3) | ecosystem: Environmental > Aquatic > Marine > Oceanic | place: Pacific Ocean | collected...
ACATTGTACTCATTATAATATTTATCATAATAACCAAGTTTCATCAATTTATTTGCACTTTCTTGAAGCTTTGTTAATCTTTGCACGAATATCAAAGCATATTCCTCATCTACTATTTCTGCAAAAGTGCCATCATCAATTAGCTCATTTACATCATCGTCAGGGTGGAATCCCATTAACCAAATATCATTTTGGTCAAATTTATCTTCATGTATTAATCTATTCAAAATAGTCAAATTATTGTGAAATATTTCATTATTTTCATAAGATAAATCAACAACTATAACTAAATCTTTAGAATCATGGAATTTATTTATTAAAGTATATACTATGTCATAACTTTCTGTGGTTTTTAGTGCAAAACCAACTTTATTATTTTTCCAAGCAGACTTTGCATAAGGACATGAAGGTAAATTGTTATAGTTTTTATTGGGTGTTTCTAAGGCATACTTTGACCAAGATTTAATTTCTTTAAAAATTTTATGCTCTTGTATCATTTTTTCTTTTTTCTCCTAGCTGCTTGAACTCTTCTAGGCTTACCTGCTGGTTGACCTAATCTTTTCTTTTGAGCTATACGTTTTCTTTTTTCAGAAGCTGACATCTCAGATCCAGTTTTTGGAGTTTTACTGGATATTCTTTTTGATGGTCTGCAATAAGGTGTGCCACGTTTTTCACCTTTTTGTCTGCCACAAGGCTTGCCAGTTCTTTGATCCTTCCAATCTTCTTTAAACCATCGTTTAAGTGATAAACCAGCTTTTGTTTTACGAACAGCCATTATCTAAACTTTGTTACTTTTCGTCTATTATTCATAACTACACCACAACCTCGTGCAATGTTTGGATTTTTTGTTTTTCTTTTCCTAGTTTGTTTTGGAACAGAGCCACCATTTTTAAACATTTTAGTAACATTACCTTTTGAATCTACAGTAAATTTAGCTCTAGATGGTCTAGAATCAAACATCTTATTAACTTTTCTAATGGCTTTTTCTATATTTTTTTTATTAAATTTTGGTGTAGTTCCGACTTCTTCAAATTTGACATCACCACCATTAGCCATTTGCACAACGCCACCCATTGCTTTTTTCTTAGCTTTCTTTTTACCACCAGTTCCGTAATTCGCTGCTCCTACCTTTCGGCATTTAGCAATGGCTCCTGATGCATAAGCTGATGGAAAAACTCTATAACGAGCTTTTACTTTATGATAACAAGCGTCTTTAGGCATAATATCTTCCTTTCAATACTTTCCAACAGGTACACCAATATTTTCTCTTCATACATTGAGGACAATCACTTAGTGGTTTTCCTGTTGCTCTTAGAACTTCTCCTTTTTTTAGAGGCACAATGTGCTTTTTCAGAAAATCCTTTAGGTCTTCTGCAATTGATTTTCCTCTTTCTCTCATTGCTCCACTTCCTTTTTTGGGGAGGTTTTGACACTTGACGTGACATTTGTGACCTGCCCATAACCATTAAAAAAACTTCTCAAGAACTGCTACTCCTATAATTACTCCATAAATACCCCACAAACGAGTATCTAATTTGTTAAGTTTGTTATTAATACCGTCAAATCTAGCATTACATACAGACTCATGTTTTTCTAACATTTTTAATAATTCTTTACTCGTCATCTAACACTTCCATCTTCTTCTTGCTTGTCTTAACCTACTATTAGGATTTTTGGCTGCCTTTGGAAATTTCTTCATTTGTCCAGCAGATCTAGCACAAAATGACTTTCTTCTTTTTGCAGCCTTACTACCTGGTTTAACTTTTCCTGTTACGGCAGTCTTAAGTTTACTGCCAGGATTGTCACGTTTATAACGTGCAACCCCAGCTTTAGTCATACCTGCTCCACTTTTAGTGGAGCGAAAGTATTTTTTAGTTTTAGGAGGCTGTTTATCCTGCTTCCTAGTCATTAATAGCTCTTTCTAACCTGCATAATTACAGTGTAAGTATCTGCTGAACTATGTCCTACAGTTGTAAACTTAATGTCACCAGTGACACCAGAACTAGCAGGATTTACCAAACCACCGAAAGATGTGTAATCGTGATGTCCACTTTGATTTTCACCAAGTTCTATACAAAAATCGTCAGTTGTAGCATCAAATAAAACTTTTACTTTCATGCCATTGCACTGCCACCACATTTTTTCAATTGTAGCTCTTGTGCAAGCTTCACCACGAACATTTTTTTGTAATGCAGAAACATCAACTTTTGTTACTGCGTCTTCACCACTCCCGTCAGAGATATTAGTAAATTTAAAAACAGCAATCTGATTACCATCTTGTAAGGTTTGAGAGGTAACTGCGTCTGCCATATTACTCTCCTATTATTGATCAGCGAAAGCAGGTGCTGTTGTTGATGTAACAGTGCCAAATATTTGATAATTAGTTGTATCTTTACCTACAATCGTAATATCAAATGCTTGTGGCACATTTAATTGTACACTACTGTTTGAGCTGCCATTTGAAAACACAGTTGCATTATCTGCGTTTGTGTCTAAATGAGTGATTCCACCAATATAAAAGTTTGTGTTACCAGGTGTGATTATAAGAGCATCTGTTGCATCAGCAGCTCCACCTGCATAGACAAATCTAAATACTGATCCAGCCACAGGTGCTGGAAGTGTATATGTATTGTCTTGAGTTCCATCTGGTACAAGTAAAATTCTACCACTATGAGTAGCATTTGTAAGAGTTACATCACCATCAGATAGACTTACTGGACCATCTCCAAATGTTGCTATTTCTGTAATAGCTCCAGTAGTTGTATTTTTGCTGACAGTTTTGATCGTACTTTCAGATCTTAAAGGTCCTGAAAAGGTTGTATTAGCCATGATTATCTCCTTGTCTTGGCAAATGTCGAAGTTGATTCTTCGTCAAGGTATTTTAAGTATATACAAAAAAAAGGGGTCTGAAAAGACCCCTTAATAAAAAACGAACAATTGTTCGCTTATGCTCCTGGTGAACCAAACACACATCTTGGATCTGAAAAACCAAAGGCATAACGCTCTCTAGCTTTGTATCTCATATTACCAGTATCGAAATCAGCTTCCATACTTGTACTTAATGGTGTTCTTTCAAAATACTTGAAACCATTAGGTGCATCTGTCTTTAAGAAAAACGCATCTGTGTCTGTTAAGAAATGGTTAATTGTATAACCTTCTGGTAACATACCCATATTTTTAATTGCGTTTAAATCATTGTCAGAAGTACCTGTTCTTAATGTTGATTCAAGTAATCTGTCAGCAACAAATTGTAACGCTGGTGGAACAATAAGCTTCATACCTCTTAAAGCCACAATCATATTTCTCTCATCAACAAATTGTGAAATGTCGATAAGAGCATTTTCTAATGATGTCTCATTAAGGTCTGCAGCGACTGTAAATTCATTTCTGAATGTACCACCACCACCTAAAGGATGATCTGTTGCACAAAGCTCTTTACCATCACCACCTGTGAAGCTTGAATCAAACGCATTATTCAATACTGCAGCAGCTTTGATTTGCTTTGTATGTGACATTGATCTTGCTAACGCTCTTGTATATCTTCTACCAAGTTGATCATACAAATTGTCTTCCATTGCTTCCTCTGTAAGTGCGAAAGCTAATGAAATTGTTTCCATTGTATAACGTGAAGTATATACTTCGTTTGCATCGTCAAATGCTACACCAGCACCTTCAGATTTTGTTTGTGCATTACCAAAACCAGAAAGCATAACTTCTTCTTCGAATGCTCGATCTGAAGTTTCTGTCTCAAATATTTCAGTATGCTGATTGTCGTAACGATCATATTCCATGCCGAATAAAGCGTTAAGACCAGGTTCTAACTCTTTGACGAGTTGTGCTCTTGAAATAGCCATAATCTAATCTCCCTTACGCTAATCCTGCACCCTTTTGTCCAAATATGCTATTTTGAATAACTACTTGAACATTGGTTGCATCGGAACTTACATCGCTGTTCTCTGGATCTTGCGAAATATCAATCGCTTTCAGAGGTAAACCAGCAGTGGTCGCACCTGTTGTTACATCCAATTCTGCACCTGATATACCAGTAACAGTAGAACCTGCACTTGTATATACGATGTCAAAATTACCAAATAAATCTGCAATAGGAAATGCAGCATCACATTGAATCTCATAGATAACATTTGGATCATCTATAATAAAAGCTTCAATGTCAGAAGCATTTGTACTTGCAGGATAAAAGTTAGAAAAAGTTTCCTTTTTCGTGGTTGGGTCAGTAAACCTACAACCATTGAACACTCCAACTATTGGAACAGTACCACCATCTGCGTGTACTTCAACAGTACCACCAGTGACTTGAGCAACCATGTCACCTTGAAAAATAGCAGTTCCGTAATTGGCAGCGATTCTATATCGGCTTTGTCCACCATGAAAGGCTTGTCCACCTATCATTTTTAAAGGACGCATTCCAAAAGCAGCATCTTGATTTGCCATTTTACACTCCTGTAAATTTAATCATTTAAAATTTTCTTCCCACCAAATCGAACTTGTGATTTTCTTTCTGGCTTTAAGATTCTACCAGCAGATGATTCTGGTTGGTTAGCCAACTCTTGATCATAAACTGACATTTGATTTGAAGTTTTTTTGGCGAAATATTCATTTCGACTATCAGCAACTTCCTCTGGGACTCGTGCTAATAATAAACCTCCTTGACCGATTACTCCAGCATTCTTGCCTTCATCAACCACAGGGGTGTCAAAATCAGGATACTCCTCTGCACGGACTAATTCATACCCTTCTCTTCTTCGTTTATAGACATTTTGCTTATCGTCAAAGTCCATAACTCGTTCTCTTATCCACCTGTGTTTATACCCCACAGGAGCTTCGGGTGCATCAAGAGTTTGAGGTGGCTTCCAATCATGTTTTCTTTCCTGTTTTTCACGAGTAGCAGACTCTCGATTTGATCTATCAGCCATCTTATGCTCCTTTTTGCAGTTTTAATTTTTGTTGTGCATATTTTTCATATGGCACACCAAGTCTATCAGCAGTTCGTCTTTCGCTTTCACTTAAGACTACTCTCTGTTTACGTCCAGTTTTGACAGAAGCTCTGCCATTTACAGGTGCAACAGTTTGGACGTTAGAACCATTGCTCTGATCTGTTGGAAACAACTTAGACATTTCTTTATCTATTTCTTCGTAGTATTTGTCATCTGTAGCATCATACATTCTTGACACTTTTTTATCAGCTAACATCAATGCTAAATTTTTTTCAATCTCATCTTCTTTTCCATACCAAGGGTTTTTTGCAATCCATGCTTTAATTTTAGGATTGTCATCAATGGATGGTTGTTGTGGTTGTTGTGGTTGTTGAGCTTGATTTACTTGACTTTGGCTCGCATTTTTTTGAGCTGCTTGCTCTTGCTCTCTTTGTTGCTTAAGGACTCTGAGTCTTTCTTTTTCAATATTGACTTGAGTAAGAGCTGCAGTTGCTTCAGCAACTTTGTCAGGATCGTTGGCATCCATAGCCTCCTTTAACATAGCTTTGACTTGATATTCTTGAGATGTAACTCTAGTGTCAAATTCATTAGTGTAACCATTAGTGTAAGTTTCAAGTTGTTTTCTTAACTTTTTATTTTCTTCTTCAACTTGCTTACCATAGTTTATTGCATTGTTTGCATCATCTTCTGCAGCTTTTCTTTTTGCAGTAAGTGCATCAATTCTTTTTTGAACTTTCTCACTATATGATTCATGCTCATCAGAATCTTCACTACGAACAATTGTCTGTTCTTTTTTTTCTGGTTGAGCTTCTTTGTTAGCAGAATCTTGATTTTCATCCAGCTCTACAACGAAATCATTTTCGTTAGAAACTTCTTCAACTTTATTTTCTTGTACTTCGTTCATCATTACCTCCACTATACATATGAAATATCTGCTGGGTCAAGTATTGTTGCTATAATATTATCGTCATTTATAATTCTTAGCTCAAGACCATCCACTTTAAACCTATTTCCAGCATATCTACCCATAAGCACCCAATTCTTCTCAGAACAGTACGCTCCATTTGGGAATTTATCAGAATCTTTATACGCATCTGGACCTAGCTTTACAACGTAAGCTACGACTGTTGCAAAAGACTCACGATCTCTAGTTGCATCAGGAATAATTATTCCACCCTTAGTCTTTTCAGATAAGTAATAGGGAATAACAAGTATCCTATATCCTGTTGGTTGAGGTAACCTCTCTAAAACTGAAACATCTAATTTAGACGGATCTTTAGAGTTTTTGTTGGCTTCTTCTTTATTATCAAAAGCTTTTGATATAGCTTTTGGAGTCGGATTAACTGCTTTAGCTTTTTGTGCCAGTATCCGATTTGGCACATACAACTTCTTAGTCATCTTCTATACCTTTCATCGAGGTTCTTAGTTCTTCTTCAATCCAGGTTAGACCTCGTATTTCACCTGTTATTGCTCGATAGTCTTCCATAGATCCTATCGCTCCATCAGCCAAAGATTCACTTAATTGTTCTTTTCTTTGACGTATGTTCTTATATAAATGCTCTGCTAATTTAACACCATCCATCTTATAAATCTTCTTCTTGATACAAGTTAGCACACATAGGACATTTATATTCTTTAAATTTATACATTCCTACAGTTGGTATCGGTTCTTCATGCACTATTTCTTTCATAGCTATTTTATGAATCCAACAAATTTTTATCTCTGCTTCTTTGGTCATTTTTTTGTGTCAGTCTTTTTCATCTTGTCATAAGATCTCATACCACCAATTCCGAGCATACCAAACATTAGTGGCATCATCACAGACATATCTGCTTGTGGAATAGTTATACCAAAACCAGCACAAATTGGTGCTACCATATAATTTATACCAAGAGATAGACCTGAAATCCAGCCTATGAGAGGTCGCCACGAGCTTTGAAACCAGTTGCCTTTGGCATCTTCTTTAAGAACTTCAATTTGAGCGAGTGCTAATTCCTGTGCGTGTCTTTCAGACATGGTAGCTATCTTATGGGCAAGATCTGCTTTTTTATCTGCATCTGGAATAAATTTATCTAAAAGTCCTGTAACAGGACCTATAAGTGCTTGTAACATGGCTACCTCCTAATATACCTTCACTTTTTTTGGATCAATATTTGGCATAAGTTTACACATACATTCATAATTTTCAACATTAATCGGAACTTCTATTTTTTGATTGCTTAACCTTTCAGAATAATAAAGACAATCATTAATATTTTTAAAGTACACTCCACCATTAAAATTATCATTCAAATAACACATAAGAAAAAATGCAGTCATTTTTTTCTTGCACGTTTCAATGACTCTTTTGCAGATTTAGCTATTCTAACTACCTCTGCTTTTTTCATTACTTTTGCCCTTTGTTCCATGACAGTAAGGATTTGAATTTTTCTAGCATAAGGCTTGTTAATTCTTTTAACCTTTCTAACTGTTGCACGAGCATCAGCAGGAGTTGCAAATTTAATCCTAACAGTATCTTTTGGATTTTCGTCAGTATAGAGTCTTCTACCTGAACCTTTAGGCTTTTTCCCCGTACCAGTTTTTGGATCTTTTTTTGCCATGAATTTATCACTTTTTCTTTTTGTTACCCATGACACTTTTTAAAGACTTAGCTTGTTTTTTATGTAAAGCACTTGCTTTTTTTAAACCTTTAATAACTTTTTTAATTTTACTTTTCTTTTTTGGTGCTAATGCCATAATTATCTCCTTTGTGTTCGTGACCCATCCAAATACCGAAAACGCCTGTCATAACGCCCATGACGACTGATACGAACGCAGATTGACTGGCAGTTGGTGATTCGAGTTGCATGAACCATTCTGCACATCTCCATGACATCAATGTACTAACAAGCATCATTAGTCTTGGTAATATTTTGAGTTTGATTAAAGTTTCTGCGTTCATTGTATTAACAGCTCATTCAAACCAAAGCCCTCCAGTAATATTAAAGTAAAAAATAACAATAAAATTCCACCTGCTATTAGTTTACCACTAAAATTAGTTGATCCAATCTTTATTGCAACAAATTCATTACTTAAAATTCTTAAAGACAACTCAAAACTGTTTTCGTCAATCTTTACATTTATTGGTTTTTTTTCTTTATCACTCATCTTCTACCCTCTTTGTACATCCACGCAAGAAAGAATAAAAATCCTATGACTGTGCAAACTAAAACAAATAATCCTATACCTTCCCATATTTTTCTAATAAATAGCTGCCTGTCATATATATCTTTTTTTCTTTGAACTCGAATATCAGCTTCCATTTGCAAAATTTCGTTCCAAGAATTAGGACCATGATAAAAATTTATAAAAGTTTTTAACTCTTGACGTTGAGCCTCAAGCTTTTTTTTTGCAGTAAAAGCCTCTATTGCACTAGCTTGTATTTCATTACCTTTGAAAAGTCTTCTTAGTGGTGAGGCACTTTTTGCAGATTTTTCAACATTGTCGATATCACTTAATGCTGACATCCAACGTCCTAAATCTTTACCCATAGATTCAATTTCACGACCAGCTTGAAAGCCACGTTTAATTGCATTAAATGCAGTATTTGCTGCTGTTAAAGCCACTCCAATTGTTGCTGGGTCCATTAAAATATACCTTTAAATTTTTGTGGCTTGGCTATTTCAGAAAATTTCTTTATTACACCACCACTACGTTTTTTTATTGGTTTTTTTTGCTTTCTTTTTAGGTTTTTTGTTTTTGGTTTCGATTTTCCTGCTGTTGTCAATGCTATCGCTATCGCTTGTTTCTGTGGATATTTCTCCTTCTTCAACTTGCGAATGTTCTGGCTGATTGTTTTCTGGCTCGACCCTTTCTTCAATGGCATCTACAACTCCTTCTTTTGCGAGTCTTCTTTTAATTTTTTTTTGTTTTTCAACTTCCCATATTTTTTCTTTAATTGAACTAACCATGATCTACCCTTTCATTTCTTTTAAAGCAGCTATGTCTCTTTTTGTTTGATCTGCTTGACTAGCTAACTCTTCTTGTTGATCCAATCTTTGTTGATCTAATAATACATCATTTCTTTCTTTGTCTTTTTTAAACTGCTGTTCAGACTCAAATTGTTGTTGTTTTTGAGCGACTTCTTGTCCTCTTATCGCTAACTCTTGTTTTCTAATGGAAACTAAAGGATCTTCTGTAGGAGGTGGTGTAATTGATTGTGCATATTGTTCACTTACCTCACTTGCTATTTCAGCAGATCTTGAAGCAACTTGATCTTGAAACTGCTTCATAGCAATCGGATCAGCCTGCATCATTGCTTGTTGTTCTGGAGCCATCTGTCCTATAATCTCCTGTTGAGCTTGTATTTCAGACATCATAGCTATGTGCTCTGATATATGACCTTGCAAAGTCATCACTATAGAAGCATTTGATTGTGCTATAGGTGTAGCAATCATAGCTAAATGAGCTGATATGTGTGCCTGATGATTTTGCTCTGGAAATGCTTGTAATCTTGCACCCCTTAATGCTTCCTGATTTTCTTTTGCTGGATTCATGGGCATTGGCTGTGGGGGAGGTTGTAATATCGTATCAATATTAGTCACACCCAATGCCTCATACATTTTTCTATACGCCTGATACATACCATTAGGTCCATGTATTTCAGGGTTGCTTTGAGCTAATTGTAATTGTGTTTGAGCTAAAGCAATTCTTTGCGACATAGAAAATATGTTTGGGTCTGACACTGGCAAAACATCAATTCTTTGATCAAAGTCAGACTGTTTAATCTCTGGAGGAGCACCTGGCACTTGATAAGGATAGATAGGAGCACCCATTGAAAATATTCTTGCAAGTATTTTAAACTCTACTTTTTGTGAATAATGTAGACGTTTATGTATCGCAGACATAACTTTTGTGCCACGTTCCATGATTGCCATAGTTGTGCCTACAGGAGCATTACCTTGCATCTCACCGACTTTCATGTCAGCCATAGACGCAAAACGTCTACCTGAATCAATTAATGTTCCAAGTAACGAATATAAAGTTTGAGATGGTTCTTTAAATGGCAATGGCATGATCGCTTGTCGTAAGTCCATACCAACCATATCAACATCTCTAAACTCTCCAGGATTAAGAGGTGTTTCATCATCTCTTATACGAGCACCTCTTGCTTTAAATCCAGCAGGTAAGTTAGATAATGTACCAGCATCTATTAATTGTCTTAAAATTGATGTTGAAGCTCTTGATAAGCCTCCTATCATATGCGTAAGACCAAACCCATAAAAACCAAGACCAGGCAAAAACTTATAGTGTACAAAGTAAGGTATTTTGCTACGTAACGGATCGGCTTCGTTGAAATTCCTTTTGATCGATAATACTTCACCAGATTTCTCCAAGATTGTAACGATATAAGGCATTTTCAATCCAGTATTTTCACCAGTAAGACTTTGATCTTCAAAACCTGGCAAATCTAAATCGGTGTGTATTTCGTATAATGTTAATTCTTCGTTGTAACTTGACTCTGAATGAATGCCTTCAATATCTTTAATTGTTTCTTTTACGTCATTGTAATCAACTCCATCGGAGTCTGACGTAGGTAATTCAATATCTTTGTAAAACCCACTAAGCTGCAACTTTCTAATTTCATTCGAGTCCATGCGAATGACATGACAAATTCTCGTAGAAGTTTTTAAGTCTGTGGCATTGTAAGGAACTATTAAATCCTCTGCATGAACAAACTTAGAAACTGCTCTTTGCAACGAAGGGTCAAAGTAAACTTTTTTAAATGATGATCCAACGATAGGAAGATAAAATAACATCTGATCTAACTCTGGATCATACTCTTCCATCTCGTAGGTTATTTGATAATTCATAAAATTTTTAACACGTTCAGCCTGTGCTAATACTTCAGGAGTTTCTTGTCCTATAATGGCTGTCTTAACAGGACCTCCAGCAGGTAATAATTCTCTATAAGCCTGTGCTTGAAACTGTGTAACAGATTCAGCAAGCAGTGGATGAACAATGCCAGAAGCACCTTCAAAAGGTTCTGCTCTGTCCTCGTAGTTCATTCCAAGTAATTCTAATCCACTTTTATATTGATCTTCCCATTCTTTTCGTGAGTTTATATCTTCTTGAACTTCATTTACCATTTCAGAAGATATTCTACCAAGTTCAGTTTCATCAATAAACTCTGCAAGGTTGGCATTGAAAGGCACTTGAATAGGTGCTATTTGCTCTTCTATTTCTCCAATAATTACGGAACCATCGTCCATTTCTGTGACGTTTGGTGCTATTTCAGCTTCTTGTATTTCTACACTAGTTACACCAGCAGGTGCATCTATGTTCTCAATTCCGTCTACCTTTTCAATTGCCATAATTTTACCTTATTTTAAATCCAGTTCCTGGTCTTGCTATGCCTCTACCACGACATATATTACCACTTTTTTTGGCTTTAACATCACCACCCATCCCAAACTTCTCAGCTAGATCTGGATTCATCTTTTGTTGTACAGACTCAGGTAGTTTTGAAAAGCCTTTAAACTTTGGTGGAACTGCTTCACCACCACTTCTCATTTCTTTAGCTTTAACTTTAGCAATGGCTTCATTTAAACTAGTACCTGGCATATTACTCTCCTGTCTCTGGGTTAATTATTATTGATCTTGTCATATCTACAACTCCACCCTTACTCATCATCTTAGGGCTTATCATGTTCTTTTGTATATTCATAGCTCCTGGGTTTAATATGCTTGAGCTTTGAATATTTAGTCGTGATGGTTTTGTTCTTACTCTTTTTGGTCTGCCTATCTTCTTCATCTTTCTCATAAGTGCAGCAGCTTCTTTTCTTGATAGATCACCAAAAGGATCAGCAGATGCAAGACCACCTATTTTAAATAACTTTAATTGTTTCATCTTAGTCATATCAATAGTTTTTACTGGAGGTGGATCTGTAACTCTCTTTCCAGCTTTTATCTTACCAAAGTTTTTGCCAGGAACTGGTTGCCCTCTTCCTGCTAACTCAGCGTAAGCTCGTCTTCTATCTGCTTCGTCTGACACTATCTCATACCTTTAAATTTACCACCACGACCTGGCACTACGCCACCCATATTCATCTTCTTAACTTTGCCACCATCCATCATACCGACAGGTTGTGCCTTTGTCATATCAACAACTTCACCACCCATTTCTTTGCTCTGAACTTTACCTAGCATCTCATTCATTCTAACTACGTCAGCCTCTGATACAGTTTTGCCTCCCTCATTTTTTCTTGATAAAATTCTTTTCATTTTTGCAATGTCTGCGTCTGAAATCATTTGTCCTTTTTCTGCCATTAGTAATACTCCATTTTTCTTCTATAAATTGGTTCTTGTTCATCGTCATCAGGAGTAGTGATAAAACCACCCTGTCTAAATCTTAGTATAGCCTGTGTCATCGAATCTGCCAAGTCATCATAATCACCATGTGGAAAACTCGCACATTCTTCAACAACCTCTTCTGCAAAATTAGTATCTGGTCTCCAAACCATACCACTTTCAAATACTGGAGCACAAGCGTTCATTCTTGCAAACTTATCTGCACCTTTACTTGGGGTGAAAGGAGTGACAGGTATTCCCATACGTCTTAATTCCTGTGTTAAAGGTGTGCCACTTGCTTTTTGCTCTATTAATATCATGTCGGGATCATATGCATCGCACAATTCATTTGCTTTTTCTTTAAGTTCTGGAAAGTCCCATCTTCCTTTTTCTGCATCGAGCAAGATGATGGCATCTCCTTCTCCTTCAACAGGTGTAAATATCCCCCAAGTAGTAATAGCACTATAGTCAGAGCGATCATTTTTTGTGAAAGCCGTGTCATAAGACTGTATGACGTATGAACAGACAGGTGGTTCACTATGATTCCAAACATTCCACCACTCCCTTTTTATAATAGCACCCTCTTCTGCAGTAGGGTTTTGCATATACTGTGAGTTCCATTTTGACACAGGTATTGAAGACTTAACAGCCTCTAGTTCTTCTTTTGACCAATATTCTTCCCATAACACATTACCTGTGTCAGGGAATATGGCTGGAAACTCCACGACATCCCATTTATCAGCACCACCTTCTGTCTGTTTCTGCAATACTCTTGCAGTTAAATCTTTAATACCCCAACGTGTCATTACAATGATAATTGATCCACCTGGCTGCAATCTCTGTCTAGGTCCAGATGTGTACCACTCATAGATACTGTCAAGAGCTGTTGGACTTAAAGCATCTTGCTCTGATACAGGGTCGTCAATAATACATAAATCAGCACCTCTTCCAGCTAAAGCACCTCCAACACCAACAGCATAATATTCACCACCACCATTTGTAGACCATCTACCAGCAGCTTTGGCATCAGAAGCTAATTTTATATCTGGAAATATATCTCTGAAGTCTTCACTATCAATGAGGTTCTTAACTTTACGACCAAAGCCAACAGCTAGTTCTGCAGTGTGTGTGGCTTGTATTATCTTTAAATCTGGGCGTTTACCCATGAGCCATGCAGGAAATAAGAAACTTGCAAACTCTGATTTAGTGTGTCTTGGTGGCATGTTTACGATTAGACGTTTAATTTTGCCATCTGCAACTTTTTGTAATTTATCTGCATATATTTGATGATGCTTACCCTCAATAAAACCAGACCATATTTTGTTTACAAAACGTAAAAAATTATCTTGTGACTCAGATCTGTTCTCAAGCTTTTTAAGTCTTTTAAGTAATGGAGCTACTTTTTGTAATTCCTCATCACTTAAAAACTCTGCATATTGTAAATTGGTCATGCTACTCTAGATAAAAATCTATCCACTGCAGAATTAACTCCACCTGTTCTAGCTTGTCTCGGAGACTTAACACCTGTAATTCTTTCAATTAACTGATTTAAATTACCAGCATCAAAACCTACAGGTCTAAAATCTCCAACTCGTGTACCAAATGGTGATTCAACAACTGTCGGCAATTGATCTAATGCTCTTGATGCAATTTGTCCAATCGATCCAATGTTTGTATCATCATCATCGTCATCTTTTGGCTTTGGTATTACTCTTTCTGCAGGAGATTCAGATCCCTCATCTATATCAGGTGCATTCATGTCCATGCCACTTTGTACTTCGCCAGTTCTTGGGTTTCTTGATCCAGTTATATTTCCATCTCTATCATATATAGCCTCAAACCTACCTGATATTAGATCAGCAGCAACTTTGTCTCTAGCTGTTCTTTCGACAAAACTTAATAAATTGTTAATCATTCCAGGTGGAACACCCAACAAAGTAGCAGTTGTAGGTTTTGAAATTAATGCTTCAATTTGACTAATCGGTGTCCCACTATATGGTTTACCAACTTGCTCCTCAAAGCCTGGAGGTGGAGGTGATGTGTCTACAGTTGGTGTGGTTGTGGTGTCAATATCAAATACTGTGTCAACAGGACCTGGAGTTCTTGTATCTATGTCAAAAACTGTATCAACAGGACCAGGTGTTCTAGTATCAATATCAAAAACAGTATCAACTGTGGGTTGCTGACCTGGTGTCCTTGTGTCTATATCCATTACTGTGTCAACAGGTCCTACTCTACCTGCCATTGTCTCAACATCAGGACTAAATGTTGTCGGACCTAACGCTCTGCCTCTATCTGCCATTACGTTCTGTGATAATAAATCACCAAGAGTTGGTGTTCCTTTACCAACTAAACCTGCCAGTGCTTGAGCTTGTTGTTGACCTAATGTTGTTCTACCAGGTGCAACTGTGCTAACTGTGGCTCCTGGTAAACCTATATTCTGAAAAGTTGGCTGTATGTCAAAAGGATCAATTTGCTGTGTCGTATCTGTTGTAGTTGCAGCAGGTGCTACATCTCTTGAACTCATAAGACCAGTAAAATCACTTGGTGCTACAGTATCTGGGCTTAAAGCAGAATAATTTATTGAATCTAAATCACTTCTTGCATCTAATGAAGCTTGAGCCAAACTATCATCTACCTGTTGTTGCATAGCTTGATTGCTTATACTTACACCAGGTTGACCCGTAAGCTCGCTCATTTTATTGCCAAACATATCGAAAGACTCTGGCTCTACAGTTGAAGCTGGTGCAAGTGATGCCACATTTAATCCTGTTGTTACATCTACAGGTTGTCCGATACCATACGGAGCATCTGCTCTACCAGATAATACATCACTCATCATCGCAGCAGTTTGTACGTCTTCTGCCTTTTGTCCTGCAGGTGTGCCAATATTAACATCATCCATAGTCAAAGAAACCTGAACACTGTCTCTAATTGCATCTTCTAAACCCTTCATCTCAGCAGGATTTGTTACATCAATACCCTTGGATATGCTTGTTAAATTATCTGGTCTTCCAACTGGCATCGCATCTGGAGCAAGTGATACTGATGGAACATTAAAACCACCAAAGCCAGGTCCTGCCATTTGTATTCCAGATTGAGGATTGGCAGTCGCACCATACATTCCTGTAACCTGTGCATCCGTCATAGGTCCAAAGCCTGTCACAACACCTAATCCAAATGGATCGTCAACAATGTTACCTAAACCAAAAGCTGCAGGTGAATACGTTGATGGAGTTACTGCTGCCACAGTCGATGCAGGTGCTTGATTGATAGCCTGATCTATAGCCAAAGCATCATCCATTTGTGCTTGTGCTTGTGCTTGACCCTGCGTTGTCATACCAAAAGCTACTGGACTCATTACAGTTGATGGATCTAAACCCCTAGATATAGCCTGATCTGCTGCAAATTGTGGACTATATGCTAAATTTGAAGTAGGACCAACATTGCTTATGTTCGTAAAACCTTTTCCTCCCACAAATCCTCTACCTAAACCTTGATTGATAGATTGTTCTTCTTCCGAAACTGTTGGAGCTTCAACAACATCAAAGCTTCCACCACCTATACCAGGTCCTGGCGAAAAGTCTATTCCAGCTACTGGATCATCTCCAACTATAGATTCATCTTCCTCCACACCATCTTCAGGAGAAGGACCTTCATTGTCATTGCCATTGCTCTCACTTGGACCAGTACCACTACCACTACCACTTGTTCCACTAGCTTCATCATCAGAGTCACCTTCTTCAGTCCCCACATCACCATCACCAAATCCAAATTGTGGTATGCCCATAGGTCCTGGCGTTCCAGATCCACCTAATGCCTTCAATATCCCACCTTCTTGTGGAGTAATATATGCTAACATATGTGGTTGACCCATGATTTCAGTCTGTCTTGGTGGAACATTTCCACCCTGTCTCATCATCTGCACTGGTTGTGTAGGTGACATCATAGGCATCGGACCCATAGGACCCATTTGTGACATCTGTGGTTGAAATATGTTGACATTGTCTGTCATAGGGGAGACAGGAGGCATGGAGGATTGCATTACTCCTGTCTGTATTGGTGCTAAAGCCTGACTTTTTGGCAAACTTCCTAAAAATTTGTTGAAATTGCCTCTGCTTTCAGCCGATGTCTCCAATTTCACCTGTGGGGGTTGCCCTGGTGACGGTGGGGTCGGCATAAATCCTCCTAGAGGTCCATTCGCCATGTGTATCTCCACAAAAAAACTAGTTTCTGTAGAGATAGTATATTAATTATTTATTTTTGACAACAGGAAGCCCATCTCTTTGTCGCTTTGAGCTATAATCTTAGCTGGTACAGGCTCTAATCTTGTTGTAATGGATGTCAAAACGTCTTTTATGGACTCTCGAAGCCTTGAGATCCTGTCCATGTCGTATTTCGTCAATGGATCTTTGTGTTTTTTTACGCTTTCGTATGCTTTTTCTACTTCTTCGCCACCATTTTGTAAAAATTGTAGTGCCATATGCACAGATACTGGCATTCTTTGTGTGCCATACTCATAATGACACCACGTTCTTAGACTTAATCCTAATTTTTTAGATAATTTTGCCTGACTCAGGTTCAAAGCTTTACGTAAATCGTAAACTTCTTTCTTTGTCAGGTCTGCATACCCATAATCAGTTCGCTTCATTGGCTTTCCTTTCGTTTAAATTTATTAAAACTTTATTTTTCTTCATGTCTGCAATCAATTCGTCTTTGTTTCCGTAACGATATGCTTCTCCGTTCCAATCACAACAGGCATTGGCTATGCTTTTTAACATCAAAGGCATCTCCAATCCACGACACATGAGTGCTGACCCTATCTCTCGCAATAATTCATTGTCATTTTTGACATCAAGCTCCTTTATCTGAGATAATCTGAATCTATATGTTGTCATACTCACCTCTTTTCACACTAAATATAGTATTGATTGCATAAAAGTGCAATGTTTTTTTATAAAAAATTTTTTTGATGTCGTTTTTTAAAAACATGGGGGTCGTTTGAGGGAAACTTGGTGTACAGATTTTTTTGCAAAAATATATATATTTTGGTGTGTACTATGGGTATATGGTCCCGATTTATTTAACAATATCAATAACTTAGACAAAAAAAATAACCTAGTAAATTACTAGGCTAT
>Ga0208919_1000985_pt1 | contig 17423 bp, 5 predicted proteins | sample 4_EtaG_FD_184076 | JGI IMG/M metagenome (GOLD analysis project Ga0208919, IMG submission 184076) | Marine viral communities from the Subarctic Pacific Ocean - 4_ETSP_OMZ_AT15127 metaG (SPAdes) (version 3) | ecosystem: Environmental > Aquatic > Marine > Oceanic | place: Pacific Ocean | collected...
AGACTATGCCAGCGCCGTACCATGGCTAAGGGATATTCAGTACAGGTCATATGACATAAACTCTGAATTCCTGCAGACTGGAAAAGGTGCTTGGGATGAACTACCAGAACAGCGACTACAACTTCCCTTAATAGCTGTAGAAATTGTTCCAAGGAGAGTGTTTCAAGGATATCAGCTAGGAGGTGGACAAAGAGTCTATACAGACGTATTGTTTCACTGCATAGCAGAGGATAGTATAACCAGAAATAATTTACTAGATTTGGTTTCGATGCAAAATGATAAAACTTTGCATAAATATGACAGCAACTCTATAGCTTCCAGCGGAGAATTTCCGTTAGATTATAGAGGAACGCCGGGTTCTGGAGCTTTGCAGTTTCCAGATCTAGTCCGGAAACATTTTGGCGGCCATATTAGGCTGCAAAACGCCTCTGTTCAAGGTATTGATATGATTAATACTAATTTGTACGGTGGCATAGTCAAGTTAACAACAGAAGTGATTCGCACAAGTATTTAATATTTGTGTATAATAAGATAGAATAACAATCTACTAGAGGAGAGATTAAATGGCATCCCCTTATGACAAAGCAAATAATAGAATTTTCTATGCTTGCCAGCTTGTTGGAATTAATCCGCAGGGTGGTTCAGCCGCACCTACGATTGCTCACGGTGTGCAGAGTGTAGGAATTACAACCAACTTTAATTTGGAACAGGCTTTCGAGCTTGGTCAAATCCAAATTTATGAAAACATCGAAGGTCTTCCAGATGTAGAAGTTACAATGGAGAAAGTGCTGGATGGATATCCACTACTTTACCACTTGTCTTCTCCAGACGCATCGTCTGCCGGTCTGGTTGGTAGATCTAAAGAACGCTGTGACCTGTATTTAGGTATCTATAGTGACGCATTTGATGCTGTTACTGACGGTAGCCAAGACAAACCACAGGTTGAAGTTAAGTGTTCTGGAGCATATCTTGGTAACGTTAGCTATACGATTCCAGTTGATGGAAATGCAACTGAGTCGATTACTCTCGTTGGAAACCATAAAGAGTGGCAAACAAACCAGTCTAACATGAAGCTCGAAAGTAACCAAACTGAGGTTCTTGGCGGTCATCAGAATATTGATGGTGCTGATGTTCCTCAAGCTATGAGTGGCTTCAGTGGTGGTATCCAAAGAAGAGAAGATGTTATTCTGACAAGATGCGTTCTTCCTAAAGACATTTATGGAATTAAGGCAGTCGCTTGGGGCACAACCCACGACAGCAGTGATAACACAATTATCGAAAGTGGCAACGGCTTTGACTTTGCTAACGAAACTCCTAGAGTTCACCTTCAGAATGTTAGTATTAGTACTGACTTCTCTCGTGAAGACATCTTGGAACTTGGTAGAAAAGCTCCATACTATCGTGCCACATCATTCCCAATTGAAGTTAGCTGTGAGATCGAAGCAATCGCTATCTCCGGTGACTTTGTTGGTGCCTACGAAGTTGGCGATCCAGCACTGTTTTCTGATGAAGCAGCATCTGGTAACAACACTCAGGAAAGTAGAATTGTTATTTCCTTGCGAGACAGAACCACATTTGACCTTGGTAAGAAGAATAGACTTTCTTCTGTAAGCTATGGTGGTGGTGACGCAACTGGTGGTAACGTTTCTATCACCTACAGTTATACCAACTTCAATGACTTGACCGTACTACACCGCAAAGACCCAGCTGCGACTGGTGGTGGTGGAAGCATGAACTACGCTCCCGGTCAATCAGGTATGATGGGTATGCCAGTATCTTAATACTGGTGATACATAATATGGAAGCTTACAGGACTGCTTCTATATACGATAGTTGGAAGGAATAAATATGAAAGTACACAGCTCCCGCTATGAGGTCTCGTAATGAAACAGCATATGCGGGAGTTTTTTGTGGCTAGGATACGTAGTGGTAAGACATATGTAGATACGAGGGGTCAAAAGCTATATATCACACCAACTACAATAGAACAAGATGTGCTATCATTGAATATCTATATGGATGCCTACAATGAAGCATACTTGGAGGATGTAATGACAGAGGATGACATGCTTAACTGGATGTATGAGCATGGAATTTGGACTATCGAAGACGACAAACAGATTAAGGGCATTGAAAAGGATCTAGAGAAACTCAGGAAAGAGATTTACCTTAACAGGAACATAGACAGCACTAGGGAAACAATACGGCTTTATATACGAGCCGCTACAGAAGCGCTTGAGAAAATGTATGCCAGAAAATTAGAGTACCGGCATAATACTTGCGAAGGCGTGGGAGAAACCGCTAGGGATTTGTGGAGAGTTGAACAATGCACTTATAACATTGATGGTAGCTTATATGACTTTGCAGAAACTGACCAGAGAAGTATCTTAAATCTCTGGAGAACAGCAATGCACTCAGAGACTGAAATAAGGGACTTTGTAAGGAATGAACCTTGGAAAAGCCTGTGGTCTCTAAAAGATACCAATCAATATAAACTGTTTGATAATAATGGCCAAGCAACACAGTCTCAAAAGGCTATGCTTATTTGGGCGCAAATATATGACAACATACAGCAGTCTATGGACTGCCCAGAAGACTTCGTTATTGAGGACGATGACTTGTTAGACGGTTGGTTTATAAAACAAGGCGAGGATCGCAAGAGAGATAAGGCGCAATCCGACTTTGAAGCATCGGCCAACGAGAATATTAAGAACTCTGATGAAATATTTGTCGTGGCTCAAAACGATAGACATAGAGACAATATTGAAAATATGAACACTCCCGGAGCTCAATTTATTAAAAAGCAAAGGGATATGAAGCTCAAGAGAAGACACGACAGCGGAGCGGAAGGCGCTTTGCAGGCCGGAGGTTTTCAGGATGAGAAACTAAAAATGGTTACTCAAAGCAATCAAATGTTTAAAGGGAAATTTAGAGGTGGATAATGGACGACAATTATGCAGATCTGATCCGCAAAAGATCAGACTATAAAAAACAACGGGAAGATAAATATAGAGTAGACTCGAAAGATAGGCTCTCTAAAATCATAAAGAAAAAAATAGAAACCACTATGATCGGTGCGCTCAGTTGCATTGAGGAAAACTTTGGGTTTCTATGGAGTCATGAAGAAGGCGAACCTGCTTCCGAAGAGCAGTTATATATGAAAGAAATTTATCAGAAGATTAGGTCTGAGATATTGGATAAAGGCAATAATCAGGCTAGGAATGTGGACGCTGAGTTATCTCAGTATGATATTAAATGGTTAAAATACAGTATGAGCATACCGTTTGTAACCAAGAAAGAGGAGGAATAAAAATGCCATCTAAAAAAGAAAGAACTTTAGAAGTTGTTCTCAATGAGGGAACCGACCAAGAAAAGAAAATTTCAGTTGTGGTTAAACGCCCCAATAACAATGTTCTTACAGAAGCACAGCGGGTTGGAGCCATGGCTTGGACTCAATGCATCAAAGACGGAGTTATGACCAAGAAAGAGCTGAAAGCTTTTATGAAGCAGAGAGACATCTGGGACGAGGTCAAAGAAAAGGAAGAGGACAAAATAACATCTAAGATTAAAAAGCTGGAAAAAGATCTTTACTTAGGTACTAGCACTAAAGGTGCAAAGATGAAGCTTAGTAAGGGAAGAGAGCTAGCCATTGAGATGAGAAAGGCTAGAATTGAGCTTAGAAACCTTATAGCTGAAAGAATTGGCCTTGAAGCAAACACTGCAGAATCGCTATCAGACAACGCTAGGTTCGATTTCATGGTCTCAAAGTGTACATATCACCCTGACGGAAAAAGAGTGTATAATTCGTTAGATGATTACAAAAACAATGCAGAGGATGAGGTTGCTTTTGCTGCAGCTTCTGCCTTAGCGGAAATGATGTATTCTTTGGATCAAGGTTTTGAGGAAAAATTACCTGAAAATCAGTTCCTAAAGAGATTTAAACTTGTTGACGAATCATTAAGCCTAATAGATAAAGAGGGAAATCTTATCGACGTAGGTGGGGAAAAGATAGATGAAGATGGTCGTTATATTGACGAATCAGGGGATTATGTAGATAAGGAAGGTAATAAAGTAAATAAGGACGGCACTTATGAATTTACAGTTACTTTTCTTGACGACGATGGTAAACCCATTGTTATAGAAGAAGAGGCACCAGAAACTAAAGCAACAAAAGAAGCTACAGAAGACAAAACGGAAGAATAATGGATAGTGTAGTCTCAGCGCCAACTAGAGGTAAACATGTCTAGATTCGTACTGACTGCACAACTACAATTAGCAGCACCAACAAATGTGGCAAGCGTTGTTAGGCAGATGCAATCTCAGCTTAGCAACGTTACTGCGAATGTACAGGTTACAGGAGCACCAGCCGCTACTAAGCACATGAAAAATCTGGGTAACCAAATGAAGGCTACTCAGAGTACAGCGTACCAACTTGGTAAGACTATGGCTCAGTCTTTCAAGAGGTTCGCTGCGTTTTCTGTTGCTACTAGAATCATTGGTGCGTTCACTTCCGGTTTGTCTGAAGCCGTTGGCGAAGCCATTACCTTTGAGAGAGAAATGATAAAGATCTCTCAGGTTACTGGCAAGACCATGGGTGACCTCAAAGGCCTTACCAATACTATTACTGAGCTTGCTACAAGTTTAGGTGTTAGCTCTGGTAAACTTGTCGAGGTTTCTAGAATCCTGTCTCAAGCGGGTATGTCTGCAAGAGAGACTGAACAAGCTTTGGGCAGCTTGGCAAGATCGACGTTGGCTGCAACGTTTGATGATATTACGCAAACGGCAGAAGGCGCTGTTGCTATCTTTAATCAGTTTGGCCAAGGAGCTGCTGCTCTTGAGCAACAACTTGGTGCTATAAATGCCGTAGCCGGACAGTTCGCTGTTGAGGCCGGTGACTTAATCGCTGTTATACGGCGTACTGGTGGTGTGTTCAAGGCCGCCGGTGGTGATCTAAATGAACTCATCGCTCTGTTTACTTCTGTAAGAGCGACAACTCGTGAGTCGGCAGAGTCCATCGCTACAGGTCTGCGTACCATCTTTACTCGTATTCAAAGACCCAAAACAATTGAATACTTAAAGCAGTTTGGCGTAGAGCTTGTAGATCTTAATGGGAAATTTGTTGGCCCCTATGTCGCTATACAAAAGCTTAGTGAGGCTCTTGCCGGCTTGGAACAGGGAGACCTCACCTTCGTACAAATAGCTGAACAGCTTGGTGGATTCCGCCAGATTGGTAAGGTTATCCCATTGCTGCAGGAGTTTGGTGTTTCACAGGCAGCATTGAACGCTGCTATGGAAGGTGGTAACTCTTTAGCAGATGACGCAGCAACAGCTCAACAAGCGCTTGCGGTTCAGATAACCAAAGTAAAAGAAGAGTTCTCGGCCATGATGAGAGGCATCGTAAGCTCTAAGGGCTTCCAGTCTATGGTCAAGAGCGCGATGAGTCTTGCTAGCGCGTTTATCAAAATACTCGACGCTCTTAAAGAAGTTATTCCATTACTTATGATGATGGGGACAATGAAGGCCTTTACTATGATGAAAGGCTTTGCTGGCGGTCTTGGCGCAGGTATGAAGGGCGGCATGGGCAGATTCAATAGCGGCGGTATGGTTCCCGGCTCTGGAAATCGAGATACAGTCCCAGCACTTCTGACACCCGGCGAGTTTGTTATAAGAAAAGACAGCGTTAAATCAATTGGTGCTGGAAATCTAGCAGACATGAATGCGCGTGGATATAACCGTGGCGGAAAGATTCCGGGTGTTCAGTACTACAATAGAGGAACTGGCATGGCTGGAGCCGCTTCTGTCAGAGGCTCAACCAGCTATAGAGGAAATCTCAAAGACCAAGCTGCGATTCCGGGCAGACGAACATCCAAGGGCGAACAAAAGTTTTATGGAACAGGCAAGGGCGACCAACGACGAATCATCGGGGTTATAGAGGGGGTAGACGCCGAATACCAAGCAGCAATGGATGCTGATGGGAAAGATATTTACGGCGCGGCGTTTTTAAGACAAGCTGAACAATCGCTCAGGATGACTGGTGTAATGAGGCCGGGGCGAGTGCTGTCTGCGGTTGATGGACAGATAAAGAGATTCCAAAAAGAATCCGCAGAAGCTGGACTTGGTTCATTGGGCCAACAAGAAATAGGCGAATTGAAAAAGGGTATAACTAGCGAAAAGTTCTTTGTTCAGGGTAGCACGCTTGGTAAGGGCAAGTCTGAACAAGTGGAAGACGCTATACTTAATGGCGTAATGACGGGAGTGTCCAACGCTACAGCGGCTGCGTTTCCGAGTCTTGCTCCGGGACTAAAACCTTTAGGCGCAGACGAAACAGGCCGTCTATTAAAGCAGACTAACATAGACAACGTTGTTGGTAATATGTTTGAAGGTGCGTTGATAAGAGCTGGCGCAGTAATGCCATACGATCCTGATCGCCCTAATGCTAATGATGCTTTTGATTTTCCTGCCGGTCTAGGAGGCCTAGCAAAGAATTTCCCCGGACTATCAAAGACAGGCGTACCAACAGACGCAAAAGCTACATACAATATAGGCAGTATAAAGTCTCTTGGTGAAAAGGCTGAAAATTATGAAATAGCCAAGTCTAAAAGAATACTGCAAAATATGCTCACGAATAAAGCTACGCTTATAGATTCTATAGATAAGGCAAATTCATCACGACGGGCTAAAATGAATAGTGGTGGTGGAGTAAGTGGTTCAGACACAGTGCCCGCAATGTTAACTCCCGGAGAGTTTGTTGTAAGTAAAAAATCTGCTCAGTCCATTGGGTATGGCAAACTTGATAAGATGAACCGCAAGGGAGTAGAGGGATATGCTTCTGGCGGTATAGTTGGCGGCCCACGTAAGTTCTTCTTTGGTGGTAAGCAGGGCAAAGGCGGTGCAGCAGCTCCGGGCATCTCTACTGGCCCAGCTCAAACCTCCATGATAGCAATGGCTGAAGCCGCGACAAAGGTTAGCTACCAACTAGAAACACTAAAAGCTGTTCTTACTGATGCAACTGCCAAGTTTGGTGTGGCTGACGACAAGTTCTTAGGAACGGTCAATACAGCGGCGAATGAATTGGCTGTTGGATTAACAACTGCTGGCAATAGAATAAAACAGATTATTGATGGACTTAGCGGAAAACTTGTAGGGCCCGCTACTCAATTCCAAACTCAGGTAACTGAAGGAGCCACCAAGTTAGGAGGCTTAGATGAGATTATAAAGACTGAGATGTTAGCTGCCGTTGACAAATTCGGCGGTTCTTTGATTGAGGCTGCTACTAAAATAGGAGCGTTGGATGAAATTCTCAAAGCTGAGCTAACTAGAGGAGCAGAACAGCTTTCTAGCGCTATGACAGACGCTTCAAAAATTAAAACAATCGACGATATAGTAAAAGACCTGTTGACCAAGGGCGCCAATGCATTTAATACGGCACTAGTAAATGCTTCACAAGGCATCATGGCAGTAGACGATATTCTTAAGAAGTTGATGGTTAAGGCTGTTCAGCCGCTTCACACGGCTATCGTTAATGCAGCTGCGGGTATATCTTCGCTAGATGATATGATGAAAGCTGAGCTTAAAGCAGCTATGAAACCATTCCGAACTGCCCTTAGCGGAGCTGGCGCAGGAATGAAAGGTGGCGGCGGAACTGCAATGCTAGCAGAACAAGCAAGTAGGCTCGCTTCTAGGATGATGGAAGCCATAGCACCAATGGAGATAATGGCTAGGAAGATTATCGGGCTTATTGGAGCTATTGATCAACTTACAAAAGCCGCTCAAATAGAAGCCGTAGAACACACACAGACAGCCGCTGAGTTAAATCAGTTACAGGCTGCAGACGAAAGACTTGAAGCTGAAGTCAAAAAGGAGACGATGGAGCTTCAACAAAGTCATCCCGGTATGCAGGGCGCAGCAAGAGGCGGCATGGTGGCCGGTGGCGGTGGCCAAGGTGCTTTAATGGGCGTGATGGCTGTGGAAATGATGATGAGCAGCTTAACCATGGGAATGGAAGATGCCACTGAAGGCCTTGGGTATTGGATGACAACAATATCTGAATCTATCATGCCAATTACAATGGTTGTTATGGCGCTTTCTATGTTTAGTGATAAGCTTATCAATTCAAGCACGCTAATAGCAGCAGCCCTCATTGCTGCAGCAACTGTGATGAAAGATCACGCTGTAAAACAAAAAGAAGCTGCGATTGAAGCTATGAATTTAGCAGAGGCGCAAAAACAGACTGTTATGGAAGGCAAAGCCGGTATTGCTCAGATGGGAGCTGTTGCGGCCATGCTTGGGATTATGGCTATAACGGGCTATGGCGTCATTAGAGATAATAAAGCGAGGGCGGCGCAGGGGCTCAAAAATAGTACGAGTACTCAGGTCAACACAAAGGCTAAGGATGGAAACACCTTGGCTACGATACGAAACTCAAACGCCCAGATGGGTGGCGCGGCGAAAGGTGGAGCAGCAAGCGGCGCTATGATGATGGGAGGCGGAAGAGCAGCAGGCAAAGGTGCGGGCCTTCTGAAACTCATGAATCCAATATTAATTTTAGGAGCCTTGTTCTTAGTTGTCGCCAGTCAGATGGAAGTATTCAGCGACATGTTTAAGGCGATTAGAAATTTCTTAAGTGAATGGACTGGGGGATTGGTTGCTAGTACTGCCGTAATGGAAGCTGAAACTAACATAGCGGTTAAAAAGAAGATAGCAGAAGAAGCTAATGAGAAACAAGCTAAAAAGCTAAAAGACGCAATGAAAGAACTTGAAGAAGGCACAAAGAGTGCTGCTCAGTTATTGGCCGAGCTAGAGTTTGGAGGAGTTGGCGCAGATATAGACGTAGGCGCTTCACGAAATGCACTACAGCAACAAATAATCAAAGAGTCAAAAAACAGTGGTCTTGAAAAATTCTTAAGCATCTTCGCTGGCCCAGATGTGTTTGGTAGGCAGAAAGGCGCTGAAGAAGCGATGATGAAAAATAACGATGAACTTCGCAAGTCTATTGTGAAATCATTGTCGGAAGGTATGACTCCTCTCGTGACGCAGCAAGCCAAGGCGATGGCGTTTGCCACTGGTGGAGCTGGCAACAAACAAGACTTTATGCGCAATATAGAGAATAGTGGCGCGTTCCGGATGTTGGATCAAAAGAGGGCTGACGCAGCAGCTAGAGGCGACACTGGAATGGTCGAGGCTATTGACAAGAGCCAGAAAGAACTCAGAGATAAATATGCTCAGATGTTTGACAACATTAACAAGGAGGCTGCTAGGTCTGTAGAAAGACTCAAGGCAATGAACCTTGGACTAAGAGATTTGGAGGCGGCATCCGCAGCGGCAGGTATGAGGGTGCAAAACTTTGTTACTGGATTAGAAGTTGGCCATAGTACATTAGAGCAAAGTTTCAACACTGTTCAGGCTGCCTTGCAGACTGCCGGTGGTGCAATGACAGGCGCTGAGTTTGATAAAGCATTTAAAAATGTAGAAGATCAACTTAATACATTAAACATTGGTGGCGCTGACATATCTAGATTCACTAATCAGATTAAAGGTATGGCACACGTACAGAGAAACTTCTCTAAGATGTTCAGTGACGATTTTAAGGCAAGCTTGATTGCTCAGGGTGGCGCTGGAGATTTAAGTGCTCAAGGACTATTAGATACGCTTGGAGATCAGGTAGGCATGTCAATGAGAGGTGCTGGATTTGACGAAACAGTTATAAAAGAAATACAAGCGCAGTTTAGAGGCGCAAAACTTAGCGATGAAGACTTCCAGAAGATACTTGGTGGAGACTTTAGCGTTGTAACTGACAAGCTTGGCGACATGAACGCCAATCTGCAAGAAAAACTGCAGACAATGATACAGGAAAGAATCGCTGCAGAAAAGGCTATCATAGACGTTACTAAGAGAGAGGTTGCTGCTCGTCAGAAAATGGTTGATGCGCAACGCAAGGCAATAGATATGCAGATGGAAGCTGCGGACATCATTGCTAAGGCCGGTGGGCCACAAGTGACTCCTGCTATGCGCAGACAAATGATAGTTGCTAGTGCAAACGCTGGGTCAGGAGCGGCGGGCATAGGAAATCTTAGGAATGCAGGGATTGGCTCTTTAAGAGACAGAAGAAACCAAATAAGCGCAGGGCTCTTTGCCACAGAAAGCCAACTACAAACAGAGTCTGGAAGAGCTGGTGCAGCAGGTGTTGAGACAGATGCGAGACAAAAAGCGCTACAGAAAGAACTTAACAATTATGCAAAGACTGTTAAGGATCTCATTAAGGTAAGCCAAGAAGAACTTAAGATTGTTCAGAAGAAGAATGAACTTGAGAAGCAATCTCTACAGGCTCTGATACAAGGAGACATGGAGAAATTCTTGAAAGACCAAGCTGCTGTAGGTGCGACGGCTGCAATCTCATTGGGAGACCAGCAGTTAGCCAGCCTATTTGGTGCAGATGCTCTGGGTCAAGCGTTTGAAAACATACAGAAGATGTCAGAGGCTGGTGTGCGTGATGTGTTTGGCCTTGACATAAACGAAGCTCAGCAACGAGCTGCTGGAATGGCCTTAAGCGCCAGAGGTGTTGATGATCCGAGAATGGCCGCTATGCTTGCAGGGCAGACGCAAGAAGAACAGGCACTAAAAAATGAGCAAATAACTCTTGCTCAAGAACTCGCTGCCGCTGGCCAAGAGATGGCAAACTTTGCACAAATGCAAGTTCAGACTGCGGAGATAAACGTTCAGAACGCAAAGATAGCCGCCAACGCAGTAAATCCAAATGCAACAATGGTGCCCGCCGGAGGGTTTGCGAAAGGTGGTACCGTATACGCAAGCAATGGCATGTTTATTCCTAGAGGAACAGACACAGTTCCGGCTATGCTTACTCCGGGTGAGTTTGTAGTCAATAGGGGCGCAGTACAAAGAGGCAACAACTTGCAGCTACTAAAAGCCATGAATAACGGCAACGCAGCTCAGGGTTATGCAAAAGGTGGTCGAGTTCAATACTTACAACGAGGTAGTAGCAGGCCAATATCAGATAACGGTGGAATGATTGGAATTGGTCTCGATCCTACAGTCGTTACCAACCTCACAAATAGTCTAAACCAGTTTAATGCTGACTTAGCAAACAATATAGCTAAGCTGCAGAACATGAAGTTCAAAGTTAAACTAGATACTGCAAACGTTAATGTTAATCTAAATGGCGGTGGATTCCTTGCTGACCTGAAAGATAACATAAAGAACGAATTAATGCAGGAAGTTGGAGAGAAAATCAAGACTCTAGAATTTGACCAATCTGGTAGAGCCAAGTTTGGCGGGGGTTTTCTAAGGAATAGGAATTAATGTCAGTAGAATGTCTATGTGTAAAACGTGTTAGCCGCAGTGTAAAGGGTGAAGGAGCAGTCCTGAAGGCCTTTGCAAACGCTTGGCCTGCGCAGTTAAGAGGGCCGATAGCCGCCAAAGCTACATTCAAGGCGGATCTTATTAGAGAGAAAACAGTTTCAGCTGATATGAAAGCTGAGGTTGATCTTACAGATGGCATAACCGCCGACTACTCAGTAACAGAAAGCCTTGATGCAAAAGGCATCCTTAGTAAATCTATAGGCGTTTCAAAAGGGGTCTTTGGAAGAATTAGGGCAAGCGGCGTTGTTTTACCCGGATACACAGACAAGTTCGCTGGAGACTTTTCTGCTCTTGGGTGCAAGGCTGGTGATAGGCTTACAGCGTCTGGCTACTCTCCCTTCAATGTAGACTATAATAGTACATGTAGCGGAATTCAGAAACTCTATCCTTCTGGAGATCATACTCCCGGACTATTTGTAAATCAGGGCAACACCACTACAAATACTTATCTAAGCATAGACGAGGGTGTGTTTGATGGTAATTATCATGAAAACTTAAAACATAGTGATAGATACTCTGATGACATATCTACATTCATACATCCTTCTTCTGTATATACTGATGGCACATTCTCATACAAGTGTCTAGTAGACGCGCCAAGAGTTACACCAGTAGATAGTAAAATATACTTCAGAGCTGCGGCACCTTGGGATACAGAAAAAACAACATCCCCAAGATATACTATAAAGAACATTAAGTTTGAAGACCCTTCGGGAAATCTGATTGTGCAGTATGGTAACATACAGCTATATGGAGATTGTGACTACGAAGACCCAAGTCATCCGACGTACTACAACTATTCTACTTATGGCTCTGAGGCAATAAAGAGTAACCTAGGTAAGAAGCAGTGGGAACATGGTTATCCCTACATGGAAGAGGATAACGGTTATACTCTTTCTTTCGATTTGTTTGCAGAGTGTTTAGATAAACCCTTTAATGTTGGCTTTGACGTGGGTTTTGAGTCAGGGTGTTTACATGAAGATTCTGAATTACATGGTAATAATGATTACTTGGCATTTGACGGTTCTCCGCTTTCTACGAGAATACAAGACGGAACAAACAATCCAACTAATAGTATAAGAATATCTGCTATAGAAATAGCTAATAGTGGATACTTTGATACTCACAAAGAACTCTATCTTGGTATGCATTTGCAGGTAACACCAACCGGCAATAGATTAACGAGATGTTTCCCACCAACGGATATGAGAGCGTGGGACTTTGATACTGGAATATATCCTTTGTCCAGCAGCGTTTGGCATGATAACGGATCTCTATATTCAAATCAAACTTCTTCTGGAATTACCAAGTTAGTATCAAACATTGCCAACAGTAGCAAGTCTGAATACATAAAGATGGCTTCTACATCATCTCCCGTTACAACTGTAGCGGATTCTGGTAAGTTAATATTGAAGTTTGGAACTACTGTTCCCGGAGCTTACTTTGCTTATAAGAATGGTGAGTTTGGATTTGGGTTTGCTAGTGGTGCGTATCCAGTTGCTGAACTTGTTAAAGAACAACCAATAGACAACTTCTTTACAGTTGACTCAGTATATCTTAAGGTTAACGCTAAAAAGGCTGCAGGCACTAGAGACTACGCATTAGATGTAGTTGGATTCAGTGACGACAGGCTACTCAATGTTACAAGCGCAGTTGGCGGATTCCTACAAAACGCAAGTGGCTATGGAACCATACCGACTTTCTCTGGGTATAATCCTACGGATGAATTTGGCATATCAGCAGAATCTGTATCTGACCAAGACCAGTTCTACTCCACAAGCACAACCAACAATGACGGAGGCGACCACTACCAGCTTCCATCGACTATTGTTAACTCAACGACGTTCACAGACTACGAGGTTCCTTTAAAAGTATATAAAGACCCTGTAGAGATAGGTACAAAAACTGATTTTAAATCATCGTCCTTCTTTGAGAACATGTACTTAGATATATTCCCGCTTCCAACCGGCGCTGCAATATCAAAGATCGAACTTTGCGTAACATACAAGCCTACAAATGCTCTGAATGTACATACCATCGGTTCAGAAAAGATTGGAAAGATTGACAGTACAAGACCTGAAGCAAAAATATATCCCACGACTAGACAGACGGGGGACGATATTATAAATGCAGGGGCTGGATATGGCGCTCTGTCAACTATAGCAAACATACCTCATGGGTACAAAACTCCAGACACCATCAAGTCAAACTACTCTAGAAGATGGCGTGGTCATATCGGATTAGTAAATGGCCCATTCGATCCAGATGAGTTTGGCTTTAGCTTTGAAAATCCAACTTTGTATAGCCCATTCATGTCTGGCTTCTTTGACTTTGACAATCAGGCTGGCTCAACAACCATAAGACCAAGCGTGGGTACTTTAACGGGAACGTTACACAACGTCGCATTTGGCTCTGCTTATCTAAACAACCACGGATGGAGATTCACTTCAAGTGACATATTCTCACAGCAGCTACCAAGTCACACTACCGCCTACCAAACCACAGACTGGACTTCTCTTGCCAATGGTGCGGATGATTTTTCAGACCACGAATTATACGGCAATATAGCAGATGCCTTCAATACTGTCGTTAGAACTTCTGGCGCAAACTCTTATATAAACCTTGGGGACGTTGAGGTAGAGGCAGCCAAAGGATTTTCTGCCTATATAAGATTTACTCCAGATATTACAGTTAGTGGCGCAAGCTATAACCAGTTTAGCTCTGGCATACTATTTTCTAAATTCATCAGTACTACTGTGCCCGAGTTTGCTTTGGGGTGGTCAAACGGCTACCTTTGTGGTTTTGCAAGTACGGCTGGTGGAGATATCATAACGGCAAAGGATACAGTTGATTACAGCAACTATCAGTACCCACTTTCAGTAGTACTTACTTATAACGACAAAGGGTCTAAAAAACTAAGGCTCTATACTGACAACGAAATAGCAAGCGGAAGCTGGACAACACACAGAGCAAGCTCAGATGAGTTTGTAATGGCTACTGGTACAGGCAATCTGCTTCTTGGCCACACAGCAGGCACAGGCGTTGGAATGGACATGTTCGTTAGCGAGTTTGGCTTGTCAGACAGCGGTAATGTAGTATACAGCTCTCCAGATCTAACACATAAGCAAACAACAGCAGAAGAGTTTTTGGAAAACAATAGAGTCAAATTCTGGGCTAGTGGAGAGCCGCCTGAAAATGATAGATACAAACTTTGGGACAGAGTAAACCAAGATACCACAAAGTGGGACTTGGGAGCATTTAAATACTGTGAGTTTGATTCGTCATTTGATTGGTGGACTACCAGAGTTGGTAGAGACCTACTATCTTTCAATATATCAAACAGTGGTGATCCATATATAAACAAAGTGTCAAGCTCCTTCACTATGCCCTCAAACATAGACAGTGGAGTTTCCTATCATAGTCAGATTGAAAATGACTTCCTAAGATTCAACCTATCACAAGCCGCTGAAAACTTCCACTCGATTGGCCCACGAATAACTAAGAGCGTACCAAGGGGATACAAGTTCTCAGAAAGAGCGCTTGTTGTTGAGACGGTCTTAGAGCATAGAACTACTAACGATATAGTTTGGACTGATGGTAGCAAAGGGCCAAAACTAGTAGTAAGCCTTTACACAAAGAACAAAGACCATAGGTTTGATCCTAACAAGACTAACTGGGGATTGATTAACAGAGTTTCGCACTATCTGAAACCTTCTGGTTGCGTTCATAAGATATATACAAACTTTGACTACGATAGTCTCTTCGACACGTCTGAAACTTGGGCTTCTTTCTCAGACAACAAAGAGAGAAAGCTTTCCGAGTTTAATCATAGATACTACTCTGAAGATATAAATGACATGTTCTTGCAATATGATGTTGTTTATCCATCCGGCGGCAAATACGATTCTTCCATAGATGTCCACAGCGCGCATGTAACTACAGACGACGCCTATGTTAGTGCCTACCCAACTAGTGGCTTGATGACCCTAACAATGAGTGGTGTGCAACAGCGACAAGACGGATTTGTTAGACTGTTTAACGTATCACATTCAGGAATAGTGAACTCTGTAAATCTGCACTCTTATTCGCAGCCTCCTGTTTCTGGCTCAGGCCTGATGTCCCTCTACGCATCCGGCAGCCCAGATAATGTTCTCACCAAGCTTTCGCTTCACTCGTTTACGTCTAAGTCTATAGCTAGCGGTATGAACCTGTATGCAGATGTCTCAGACATCAGTGGTCGGTTCGCAGCTATGAATCTACACGCTCATAACGTTCAGTCGCTTGGAGACTCAGGTTCTTTGCTGAACTTGAACATTCATGCTGGCGGAATCGGCGGAGGAGCATTTGGCTACCTGCCAGTAGTAATGTATACGCCAGACAAGAACATACAGTCTGGAACAGCTTCAGGAGCAATGGTTTTCCATGCTAGAGGTATGGGAGAAAGATTTGATGCTAATGTAGACTCTAATATGAATTTATTTGTGTTTACAAAGGATTCTCCTTACCGCAACGCATCAATGAATTTGGTGTTAAGTCATCCTGAGCCTGTCAATACTGTCTCTGGACTTATGGGTCTATTTACGATTAACCATCCATATGTAAGAAGTCACAGTTTCCAGTGGAATGGCAGAAACTATGGTAGCGCAATAAATGTTGACGACGAAGGGTATACAACTGTAGCCGCTGATGACGAGATTAGAGGTGTTGATTTAATATCTTTTGGAGACTGCAGTGTAACCGGCGCTCAGGAGAAAGCACTAACACAGGATGGCATATCTTACTATAGCGACAAGTGTGTTGATGCAGGAATAACCAGAGCTAAAAACACATATACCAATGCTCTTTATTCTTATAGCGGCAATTACTATGGAATACGCAAAATAACCGGACTCCGGCCAAATACGGCTTATGAAGTCACTCTTAAAGGAAAGACTGGTACTGATAATAAAATAGAAGTTCCTAAAGAGTGGGAAGAATGGGAATACGGAAGTATAGGCGATATAAACTTCTCAGGCCATAAGATAGTTGGTGATTATCCAAACCTACGGCCAAACGGTAGAAATGAGGGCGATAAGTATGGCTCTACAACGGCAGTCAGTAAAGACCTACTTGCCGTGAGTGCTCCTAAACACGCCTACGATGAGGTCGGAAGTGGATACCTCAAAGACGCAGGCGCTGTCTATCTATATAGAAAGAACACCTTAGCCAATAGCGGAGACAAGGCCTTCTGGAGTTTGGAAACCAAGCTTGTGTTGCCTTCGGGATATAGAAAGTCTTATGCGGAGTCTGGCGTAGCTAAGATCAAGGTTAACAATTTACCTGACATACATGTAAGAAACTGGCAGGTTGGGCAGCAAGGTCGAAAGTTTGGACATTCAGTAGACTTAGCAATAACAGAAAACAACACTTCTCTCATAGATAAGACTAGAGAGATAGCAGTCGTTGGCGCTCCAAACGCTTCTTGGTCTGGAATATTTGGAGATATAACGACTTCTGGCGTTCCCGTTGGTATCATGCTTGTTACCGATGAGTTCAAGACACCTAAGAGGACTCAGCTACAACAGATAACTGAGATAATAAATCGTCAAAACCACCTATGGAAATTCTATGGAGATCCTGCTGTACACTTAGATCTAAAAGTTGTAATCGTTCAACCCACCAATGGAGCCTTTGGAAACATAGAATCTCACGGTGAACTGCCAAGCTGGATGGTTCATAGAAAAATAGAAGTAAACAATGTAAATAAAACAAACGCCAACGAGATGTACAGCGGTATTTTATCTGCCTTTGAAGAAGCCTTCCCTTACGACGGAACAAAAACTCATAGTGGAATACCTCCATTGTTTGGACTGTTTGTAGACCCAAGTAGAACACTGGGTAGGAGCAAGGTAGAGCCAGCCATAGACAGGTTCATCAACCATTACAATGATTATAGTTTCTTGAGCGGTGTTAAAACTCTTGGTGGAAGCGGTATTCAGGCTAGCGGTCACCTATATGAATACTTCAGGCCTGTTAGTGTCGAAGAACAGACCGCTGAAAGAACGCAG
>Ga0208919_1000986_pt1 | contig 17414 bp, 22 predicted proteins | sample 4_EtaG_FD_184076 | JGI IMG/M metagenome (GOLD analysis project Ga0208919, IMG submission 184076) | Marine viral communities from the Subarctic Pacific Ocean - 4_ETSP_OMZ_AT15127 metaG (SPAdes) (version 3) | ecosystem: Environmental > Aquatic > Marine > Oceanic | place: Pacific Ocean | collected...
GAAGAGTCTTCAGATCGTTCTTTTGAAGAAGAAGTGATGTTGGGTGGTTTCTCAACAGCACCGACTAAAGAGGAAGGCGCAGCCATCTCTTTTGACGATGCTCAAGAGACATACACTGCACGGTACACACATGAGACAATCGCTTTGGCGTTTTCCATTACGGAAGAAGCCATTGAGGATAATCTGTATGACCGTTTGGCATCACGCTACACCAAGGCTCTGGCCCGTTCTATGGCCCAGACCAAGCAGATTAAAGCAGCGTCTATTCTGAACAATGCGTTCAGCACAGGCTCTTCTGCAATCGGTGACGGTGCAGCACTTTGTTCTTCATCACACCCATCCTTGACAGGAAACCAACGCAACCTTCTTTCAACAGCCGCTGACTTGAACGAAACTTCACTTGAGCAGATGTTGATTGATATTGCTGGTTTGACTGATGAGCGTGGTCTGAAGATTGCAGTTCGTGGAATGAAGCTTATCATTCCAAAAGAATTGCAGTTCATTGCAGAGCGTGTGATTAACTCAAACTTGCGTTCAGCAACGGCTGATAACGATGCAAATGCTATCAAGAACATGGGTATGCTTCCTGAAGGGGCAGTAGTTAACCATTTCTTGACTGATACAGATGCGTTCTTCATCAAGACCGATGCACCTAACGGTTTCAAATACTTTAACCGTTCTCCAATCAAGACTGCTATGGAAGGTGACTTTGACACCGGAAACATGCGGTTTAAGGCCCGTGAGCGTTATAGCTTCGGTGTTTCTGATTGGCGTTCAGTGTTTGGAACACCGGGCGCGGCCTAAAATCTCTTCTCCCGTAGAGATTAGAAAGAGCGGCTTCACAGCCGCTCTTTTTTATTGTATAGTTTTTTTTAATTCCTGACAGCCGCATCCTGTGGCTGACATTAGCCAAGACAGGAGAATGAAATGGCTACAACTACATTCAATGGAGCGGTACGCTCTGAAAATGGTTTTAAAGTTATCAATAAAAACGCAACCACAGGTGCGATAACAGAAACCTCATCTGTTGCTTCTACTGGTGTTTTTACCAACAAATATGTAAAGCACGTTGGCTACGCCACTGGTGTTACTGTGAATACAACAGCGGGTGATAGCCCAACCATTGGTGAGTTCACACAACCAGCAAACACAATCATCACCGACATTAAAATCTTTTGTGACGTTTCTCCCGTTATTGGGACAGGCGATATCGGTTACGAAGTTGGTACTTCTTCTTCTGGCGCACAAATTGTTGCGGCTCAAACTGATGAAATCCTTGATGGCGGCACAACCGTTGTTGCTCACAACGTAACTGTGACCACTTTGGTTCTTCAAACACAAGATGGCACAACAGCCCCAGCTTCTGTTCAGTACACAGACACTGAAAGAACTATTTACTGTAACATCACAAACACTGTAGATGCCACAACAGCAGGTTCGTTCACGTTCATTATTGAGTACGTTCAGATTGCGTAATTGATTTCATAGAAAGGGAGTTCCGCTCCCTTTCCTTTTAAAGGAGTTTTAAATGGCTGATGCAGTAACATCACAAACTCTGATTGACGGCCCTAAACATGCTGTTATGAAGTTTACCAATGTATCGGACGGAACCGGCGAATCCACTGTAAAGAAGGTAGATGTATCGGCTCTATCCAGTAGTTTAGACGGTGTTGCCTGTAGTGAAGTCGTCATAGAACGTATTTGGTGGCAGTGTAACGGAATGAAAGTTCAGATTCTGTTTGACGCTACATCTAACGCTTTTTGTATTGAGTTAGGTGAAAACCAAAGTGGTCATCACGATTATAACGCTTTTGGCGGTTTAACCAATAATGCAGGCAGTGGTAAGACGGGGGATGTTTTATTTACAACTGTCGGCCACACTTCTGCGGACACTTATACAATCTTGTTGTACATGCGTAAGAAGTATGCGTAGGGGGTAATTAGATGGCCCCTCGTAAAGCTACGATGCCAAAACGTAACAAGAAAAATTTCCGTCCTACAAAAGCTGGGGCGGGAATGACGGATGCCGGGGTAAAGGCGTATAGGCGTAAAAATCCCGGCAGTAAGCTAAAAACGGCGGTCACAGGTAAAGTAAAACCCGGCAGTAAAGATGCAAAGAGACGTAAGTCTTATTGCGCTCGTTCTGAAGGTCAAATGAAAAAATTCCCTAAAGCGGCTAAAGATCCTAATAGTCGTTTGCGTCAAGCAAGGAAGCGTTGGAAATGCCGGTAAAGAAAGAAACAATCACAGCCGCCAAGGTGATGGCGGAGCTAGCCAAGCATGAGGCGGAGTGCAATCTTCGCTATAAGCGTATTGAAGAGCTTCTTGACGACCAGAAGGCTAATATGACAAAGTTAGATCAGAGGCTTTGGTGGATCGTTGGTCTAGTTATTATTGCTCCATTTTTGCAGAGGTTACTATGACAAGTGCAGTAAATTTAGGTGCAGGAAAGTGCCCAACTCGTAAAAGCAGCGTTGTTCGCATGAAAAAAGGGGGCAAGGTAAAAAGTGGTGGTAAGATCTGTCCCAAGGGGAAAGCGTGGGCCAAACGCACATTTGATACATACCCGTCAGCGTATGCAAACATGGCTGCCTCAAAGTATTGTAAAGACCCTAACTACGCCAAGAAATCAAAAGGTAAATAGCTATGCTTTCCAAACAAAACAGAGCAAAAGTTAAAAAAGTTGTTAGAGGTCTTAATAAGGCTTCTAAGTTACATGCTGGTCAAGCTAAAACTCTTAAAGGCGTGTTAAAAGGTAAAAAATCAAAGGGCAAGTAATGGGTCAGCTTAAAGAATGGGTGAAACAGGACTGGGTTAGGATTGGATCAGATGGCTCTATCAAAGGTAAATGTGGTACTTCAAAAGATAAGAGTAACCCTGATCGTTGCTTGCCTAGAGCTAAAGCTAACAGTCTATCGAAAAGTGAACGAGCTACAACGGCTCGTAAGAAGAAGCGGGCAGGATCTAAAGGAAAAACTACAGTCGCTAACACAAAAGCTGCGAAGGTAACAGGTTTAAGGAATGGCGGGGCTGTAACAAAGCCTAAACGTCCGTTTAAGGGTAAATCTGTTCCGGGAACGGTGGTAGCACGAGGTTGTGGTGCCGTTATGTCAAATCGTAGAAAAAGAACCAGTGGTTCTGTAAGTTAAACATAGGAGAGTAAAATGCCAGTTGTAATTAAACCTACTAAACCAAAAATGAGCGGTTACCGCGGAGAAGATTCCGCCGCTGCGGAAGAGTATCAAAGCATGGTGAAATATGCTGAAGATCTTGCCAAATCTCATAATTCTTACGCTAAAGGCGGTGCAGTCGGCATGAAAAAGAAGGGCTACGCCAAAGGCGGTAAAGTCCAGAAGATGGCCGGTGGCGGCATGATGATGAAGAAAAAAGGCTATGCTAAAGGCGGCATGGTTGGCATGAAGAAAAAAGGCATGGCAAAAGGCGGCAAGGTAAAGTAGCTTGCCCTATCTTCAAAGTAATATTCCGCACTTTAAATGCTGGGTGCGAAGAGAGTATACGTGCAATCATTCTAACTATCATGGCGAGTTTTTACACGGCATGGCTATTGCGGTCACGACCATGCCAAGCCGTTGTTTAAGCTTTCAAATGATTTTTACCGGATGCGAAACTGATGGCACGGATGACCCTAACGTACACGGCGGTGCTATGTGGGCTCGTATGCCAATTACAGCCCTTGTTGGAGATACCCCTTTTGAGCAGTGGCCGGAGCCTATGCCGGTTCACTTGGCTCAACCGTGGGATTGCATGTCTCACACTCATGCCGTTTATCGCATGGACCGGGCGCACCCTTGTCCTTGGTTAGCTAAAGTGGGACCGGACTTCTTTCCGGCTAAATACTATTTTACCGTTGATTACACGGAAAGCGAGATAGCAGATGATCCGGCGCAGCATAAACAAAGCCATGTTTTAGAGCTTTTGGACGCCGGAGAGTACACTGGAAACATCGTTGCATTGCCAAATAACCGCGTTCGTGTTACACATCCAGCATGGTTTGAAACAGGGCAAGGCGCTCCTGACTTCTTGCCATCACAGCATATACACTATTCAAAATCTGATTTAGACTATACAATGGATGTAAATCAGATTTTTAACAACTTGTATGCGGATGACAAATAATGGCTGTTTCGGGAAGCGTAAATTTTGAGCTAGATGTAGCTGAATACGTTGAAGAAGCCTTTGAGCGTTGCGGCTTAGAGGTTAGAACAGGTTACGATTTAACTACAGCAAGGCGTTCTTTGAACCTTATGTTGGCCGAATGGGCTAACAGAGGGCTGAATCAGTGGACTATCGCACAAAGAACTCAAGCTCTAACTTCCGGTACAAGAACATATGCTTTGGCTGCGGATGTAATTGATATATTGAGCGCCGTAGTAACAAGAAGCAGCACAGATTTTTCTTTAACCCGCGTCAGTCGGGACGACGATCTTAACATTCCGAGTAAGTCTACAGAAGGTCGTCCTACACAATTTTTTTTGGACAGGCAAGTAACGCCTAGTTTACGGATATGGCCCACTCCTGATAACAGTACAGATGTTATCGTGTATAATGCTTTAACTCGTATTGATGATGGCGACACTGCGATTAACACGATGGACGTGCCTTTTCGGTTTTATCCTTGTTTAGCTGCGGGGCTGGCTTATTACATTTCATTGAAAAGAGCACCTAATCGCACTCAAATGTTAAAAGCGATATATGAAGAAGAGTTTGAAAGGGCTATGGGAGAAGACCGCGACAGGTCAAGCTTTACTGTTACTCCCGAATATTCTTACTTTAGGACAAACTAATGGCTAGATACGCCACTGGAAAACACGCAAAAGCCATATCTGACCGTTCTGGTTTAGAGTATCGCTATAAAGACATGCGTAAAGAGTGGAACGGTTTGTTGGTCGGAAAGGATGAGTTTGAAAGAAAACATCCACAACTTGGTCCTTTTCGTAAAGTATACGATCCTCAGACTTTAAGAGATCCTAGACCAAATAATAATAAAATATCCATTACGATAAAGTTTCCTATATTTAACTTAACGACAGTGCAGTATGAAAGTCGTGTCCCACAAGCGGAAGGTCAAATTGGCACTGTAACTTTTGGTGGGGACGTTATAACCCCTACCGATGCAAGTGTTACGGGAGTTTCGGCGACGGGTTCGGTAGGAACTGTAACTGCTTCTGGAACAAGCACAGTCGTAGCAGCCACCTTCACCGTAACAGTAGTTAGCACCGGATACGGTAATAAATACTATATAAACGGCTCACAACAAGCCACCGTTAACCTATCAGAGGGCAGTACCTATAAGTTTGATCAATCCGACAACAGTAACTCAGGTCACCCTTTACGGTTCTCCACAACCTCTGATGGAACTCACAGCGGGGGCTCTCAGTATACGACAGGAGTCACTACTAGCGGCACTCCCGGCTCTTCTGGAGCTTACACTCAGATAACAGTAGCCGTTGGAGCTCCTACGCTGTATTATTATTGCACTAACCACAGTGGCATGGGCGGACAGGCGAACACACCATGAGCTATACCTATACAGAGCTAAAAAAGGCTGTAAAAGATTACACAGACAACCAAGAAACAATTTTTGTTTCTCATTTAGATACGTTTATTCGGTCCGCTGAAGAACGCATATTTAAAAGTGTTGATTTGGAGTTTTTTAGAAAAAACGCGTCGGGAGCGATGACTTCTGGAAACCAGTTCATGGCTACTCCAGATGATTATTTGGCGTCTTTTAGTTTATCCATAGTAAACTCTAGCTCTAAAGAATTTTTGTTACAAAAAGATGTTAACTTTGTGCAGGAATACAATCCTAATTCGGCAACTACGGGTATTCCAAAATACTACGCCATGTACGATGTAAACAACTTTATAATTTCGCCTACACCAAACGCTGCGTTTGATACAGAGATTCACTATTATTACAGACCGGTTAGCCTGACAAAGAGTAAAGTTAGTTTAACGGTAAGCAATGTTTCTGGAACATTTGCAGCTAATGAGACTATTACGGGCGGAACTAGCGGGGAAAGCACGACAATTAACTCAGTAACTTCTACCACGGTATTTGTGATAATTCTTCCTACGGGAGATTTCACTGTTGGAGAAACAGTTACAGGGGGCACAAGCGGGGCTACCGGGACCGTTGTATCAACCTCTGCTGATACAACTTTAACTTGGTTAAGTGAAAACGCACCTAATGCTCTTTTGTACGGAAGTCTGGTAGAAGCATACACCTTTATGAAAGGTGAAGCTGATGTTATGAAGATGTACAGCGAACGATTTATAGAGTCCTTAGTTAGGTTAAAAGACTTAGGCGAGTCCCGTGAAAATGATGACGCAAACAGGCAGGGGCTACCAAGAAGGGCCCGTTCGTGAAAATTGCCATTGTCGGTTTAGGCGGCAGCTACGCAGATTACATTTCAGCTAGAGTTGCCTCTCAAGAATTTGATGAAATTTGGGGTATAAACTGTATAGGAGGTATCATACACGTTGATAGGACGTTTATGATGGACCCTGTATCTAGGTTTATAGACACAGAAAACGCGGGTTCCCAGACGGGAATAGCTAGAGAGTTTTTAGCTAAAAACACCGCTCCCATATACTCCTGCGTAGAACATCCCGATTTCCCGGCTATAGAGTTGTATCCATTGGAAAAAATAGCTAAAGCTACTGGACTGTGTTATTTTAACAACACTGTAGCTTACGCTATGGCTTACGCTATTTGGAAAAAAGTAGAGAAGATATGCTTGTTTGGCATAGATTTTACTTATAAAAACGTAAACATGGCGGAGTCTGGAAGGGCTTGTGTGGAGTTTTGGTGTGCTACAGCTATTTCAAAAGGTATAAAAATAGAAATAGCTCACCGATCCGGGTTGATGGACACTAATGTACCGGATAATGAAAAACTGTATGGGTATCATAGACTAGAGGATCCTTTAGTTCAAACGGTTGAAAACGGTAGTCTTTTGATAACAAAACAGTCCAAGATTCAACCTCCAGAGCCAGTAGAGTCCGACCCTGTAATTTTTGGGAGACACGATCATGTTTGATTTAGGTTCAGGAAGTGTGGGGGCCGTTAACATAATGACCTCTGAAAACGGTGGTTTATCTAACGATCAAATAGCAGAGATGTTGGCTAATAAGCTTATTTATATTTCTGATGAAGCCCCGGAACCCATACGTTTGCAGGCAGAGGCTTTTCAAGATAGGGTTAGATATCTAGCACAATACTATATAGAGTTGGCTAGAAAGGAAGAACGTGCTAGTATTTGCGCCAAGGTCCGTGAAGCTGGACAACTGGAACTAGCAAACGCTATTGGGAGACTGTAATGGCAATCGCACAAGCAATGTGTACAGCATTTAAACAAGAGTTGATGCTAGGAACACACAATTTCGCAACAAATGGTAACGCTTTTAAGTTGGCACTTTATGCAGAGGGCGGGGGCGGCAAATCTAGCACTACAGCTACTCTTGGTGCAGCAACCACGGCTTATACTACCACGGGTGAAGTAGCCAACAGCGGCTCTTACGCGGCGGGTGGTGGTACTCTTACTAAAGTTGCTCCAACCACCTCTGGCACTACAGCTTTGACTGATTTTGCAGACATCAGCTTTACCACAGCTACAATTACTGCAATGGGTGCGTTGATATACAACGACACTAACAGTGATAAAGCCGTGGCAGTATTAGATTTTTCTTCTAATAAAACATCTACTTCTGGAACTTTTACAATTCAGTTTCCTACAGCGGATGCGAGTAACGCTATTATACGAATAGCCTAATGAGGTAGCCTATGTCGTTAACAGGATGGGGTAGAGGAACTTGGGGTGAGGGTGCGTGGAACCAAAGTGTTCCACTTGCTGTAACAGGAGTTGTTGGAACTACCGCATTAGGAACCCCTACTGTACAAAATGTTTTAGAAATCCCTGTAACAGGGGTGGCGGGAACAGGTGCGGTAGGAACTGTTAGTGTATCAGGGGCAGCGGCTTTTGCAGTCACTGGGTCTGCTGGAACAAGTGCGTTAGGAAACACTACCGAAACAGGCGCAGCAACTTTCGCGGTTACAGGTAATTCTATAACTGCTACATTAGGAACAGGGACAGTAGCTCCTATTCAGTCAATAGGCGTGTTTCCAACCGGGGTTTTGGCAACAGGTGCGGTGGGAGAAGAAATACTCTACAGGGAAATTATCCCATCACAGACACCAAACTGGGCTGGTGTAACAGTGTCACAGACACCAAACTGGACAGATATAGCGGCATAAGGACAGTAAAATGGCAAGCACCTATGTAAATGATTTAAGACTTAATGAATTAGGTACTGGCGATGGTTCTGGTACTTGGGGAACAACAACTAATACAAACCTTGAACTTATTGGCGAGGCTTTAAGTTTTGGCACAGAAGCCATAACTACAAATGCTGATACTCATACAAGCACAGTGGCTGATGGATCTACAGATCCAGCTAGAGCTATGTATATTAAGTATACAGGTGCTTTAGACTCTAACTGTACAATTACTATTGGTCCTAATACTAATAGCAGAGTTCATATAATTGAGAATGCTACTACAGATAGTGGCAGTTCTGGTCCGTATAGTATTATTATAAGTCAGGGGTCTGGAGCCAATGTAACCATACCAAATGGTCAGGTATCTATGGTCTATTTGGATGGTGCAGGAAGCGGCGCGGCAGTAGTTGATGCCCTTACTGATTTATCTATAGCTGGTACATTTAATGCCGCCGCCGATATTGTTGCGGCAGGGACATTACAAGCCGCAGGAGATACTGCTGCGGGGGATGATGCAGCGATTGGCTTTACTGCGGCAGAGGGTTTAATTCTTACAGGGCAAGGCTCTACATCAGATGTTACTATCAAAAATGATGCGGATGCGACCGTAGCTTCCATTGCAACAGGCACAACAATTTTAACTGTGAATGATGATGTTACAGTAGTTGGCAGGGCAATCGGCAGTACAATAACCGCTGAAAACGATGCGACTTATGATTTAGCTACAGCGAATAATTTTACCACGACAACCGCAGGAAGTGTCACAATGACCTTCACAAATAAAGCTGCGGGTCAATCAGGCTCTATTAAATTTGTAAATGGTGGTAATCATACAGTTAGCGCACATGCCGATGTAGCTATCAATGCAGATATCCTAACTGCGCTTAGTGCAACAGGCACTTACTTTGTGACATATTATGTAACTGCGGCTAGTGGGAATAATACTATTCTTGTAGGTGCTACGGCTATCTTAACTTAGGACTAAACCATGAGTATAATCCAAGCAGCAGGTTCGGGTGAAGTAAGCACAGGCTTTTACAAGCTACTGCTTGACCAGTCGTTGAAGTTTGATGATGGGTTGAGTCAGCGATTACAAAGAACTCCTGCGTCTGCTGGCAATCGTAGAACATTTACTTTTAGTTGTTGGGTAAAACGAAGCACTATAACCGCTGACCAAGCTATGTTTGCTGCTGGTGCAGATGCTCAAAATAGATTTCAAATTTATTTTTTAAGTAATGATAAACTTGGCGTCTACGGCAATACATCCAACAGTGACAAAATTTATGCTTACACTGATGCTTTATTTAGGGATACGTCAGCATGGTACAATGTAGTCGTTGAAATAGACAGCACAGATGGTACGGCTAGCAATAGACTTAAAATGTATGTCAATGGCGTTGAGCAATCATACACTTATGGCACTACACCATCACAAAATGAAGATTTTCATGCTAACAATACAGTTAAACAATCAATAGGTAGTGACGCTTATGCTGCCTCAAATCTTTTTGACGGCTATATAGCTGAAGTTAATATGATTGACGGTACTGCCCTGACTGCCGACAGCTTTGGCGAAACTAAGAACGGCATCTGGATTCCAAAAGATACCAGCGGCCTGACATTCGGAACCAATGGTTTTCACCTGACATTCAAGGATGATGTTGTTTCTGAGGGGTTCAATGTTGTTACCTATACTGGAACATCCGCTGGGCAAAGCATCAGCGGGTTGGGTTTTTCTCCAGCTTTTGTTTGGGTTAAAAGCAGAGGCGGTACTGAGTATCCCAAAGCATTTGATGTTGTGCGAGGCGCAAATAAAGACCTAACACCAGCGGCTACTGGTGCTGAAGGCAGTCTATCAGATGCACTTATGTCATTCGATGGTGATGGCTTTACGCTTGGGGATGACGGTAACGAAGTAGTTAACAAGCCTTCAGGTGCTATGGTTGCTTGGTGTTGGGAAGGTGGCGGCACACCAACAGCGACTAACTCTGCTGGTGCAGGGGCAACCCCAACAGCAGGGTCTGTTAAGATAGATGGCAGTAATCTTGGTTCAGCATTGGCTGGTTCAATAGCTGCGACTAAAATATCGGCAAATACATCCAAAGGTTTCTCTATTGTTTCTTACACAGGAACAGGCTCTGCGGGAACTATTGCACATGGATTAGGTGTTGCGCCTAAGTGGCTCATAATCAAAGAACGAAACGCTACATCAGACTGGGTTGTTGGTCATAATAGTTTAGACGCTTCCGCTCCGTTTGATAAAGGTTTATATTTAAATGACACTCGCGCAGTATATGATGATGCAACTAACTTCAATGACACTGCCCCGACTTCAACCGTCTTTAGTGTAGGCACAGGCGGTTATGTTAACGATAACACCAATACATACATAGCATATTGTTGGGCAGAAGTTTCTGGGTACAGTAAGTTTGACTCTTATAGCGGCAATGGGTCAACAACAGGCCCGACAATAACAACTGGCTTCCGTCCTGCTTGGGTTATGATAAAAAGCAGTGTTGGTACTATTGGTCACTGGCTTATATGGGACACTACTAGAAGTCCATCTAATCCTAATGACAATGTACTTTATGCTAATTTAAACAATGCAGAAAGTGTTGGTTCTTCTTACGCAATTGAAGTAACAGCAACAGGATTTCAGATTAAACATAACGGCTCAGACGTAAACACATCAGGCGCGACATACATCTATATGGCCTTTGCCGACACTCGTTCAGCAGCCTTTTTTAAAGACGTAAGCACCAACGGCAATAACTTTACCCCTGTGAATCTAGATTATCGGGATAGTGTGCCTGATGTGCCTACGAATAACTTTGCTACGTTTAATCCACTTAATTCACCCGCAGCCGCTGTTTTGTCAGAAGGAAATACTAAATTTACACAAACTTCTAATGACAGAGCAGCCATTGGCAATATGGCGATGTCCTCTGGGAAATGGTATTATGAAGTATATTATACTGCTGGCAGTAATCCAGAAGCAGGATTAGCACGAATACAAGATAACTTTGCTAACTCTGGTGCAACAGGTTCCAGTGATAAATTTTTGTACATCACTAATAGCACAAGTTTTAGAACTCCTGCTTGGACAGCAACCGATGCCACTGGTGTATCAGCCCAAACCTCAGAGACTATTCTTGGGTTTGCTGTTGATGCTGACAATGGTAAAGCATTTATTTCAGTCAATGGCACTTATATCAATAGTGGCGACCCTGCCGCTGGTTCAAATCCGCAAGCCACCTTTGACGCAGATTGGGTTACTCAAACTGGCGGTGGGGTAGTTCCTTTTATCGGAATGTATACTGGCACATCATACGAAGTAAGAATTAATTTTGGACAGGACAGTAGCTTTTCTGGCGTAAAAGCCACATCTAACGCCAACGCGGATGGAGAGGGTCACGGCTCATTTCAGTACGCACCGCCAAGTGGGTTCCTTGCCTTGTGTTCGCAGAACTTGCCAGACGTAGATATTATTGATAGCAGTGATAATTTTAATACGGTGCTTTACACAGGCAATGGGACAAACCCAAGAAGCGTAACTGGGGTTGGCTTCAGTCCAGACTTTATATGGGCAAAAGTTCGTTCTAATAGTTATCCGCATTTTTTAGTGAACTCTGTTATAGGTGCAAACAAGTATTTAAACACCAATAGCACTGACGCAGAAACTACAACCACAGGCTATTATCAGTCGTTTGATTCTGATGGTTTTACCGTTGATAACAGTGGGGGTATTAACGGTAATGGCGAAACATTTGTCGCTTGGAATTGGCTTGCTGGCACAGCTTTTAGCAACGATGCTTCAGCGACAGGAATTGGCACGGTTGATAGTTCTGGTCAGGTGAATACAACGGCTGGATTTAGTATAGTCTCTTATACTGGGACAGGTTCAGCAGGGACAATAAAGCATGGATTAAGTGCTGCTCCAGAAATGTTAATTGTCAAAAACAGAGACACTGCAAGAGATTGGATGGTTTATCACTCTGCGCTAGGGGCAACAAAGCGTATTTGGTTGAATTACAATCTCGCTGAAGATAGTGGGACAGCGGCTTCTGCAACTTGGAACGATACAGCCCCGACAAGTACAGTATTTAGTGTTGGCACAAACATTCATGCAAATGAAAGTGGAGATGACTTTATCTGTTATGCGTTCCACTCAGTCGAGGGATACTCAAAGATGGGTTCCTATGTTGGAAATAATAATGCTGATGGCACGTTTGTTTTCACAGGATTTAGGCCAGCTTGGGTTATGGTCAAAGCATATTCAACAGGTGGCACACATTACGACTGGGCAATGTATGATAGCGTAAGGTCACCTACCAATGCAATTGGTGCGGTTTTAGAAGCTAACCAAACTCAAGCAGAAATCACAGGTACAGGTAGAGGTTTACCAATAGATTTTGTTTCTAACGGCTTTAAGTTTAGAAGCAGCTATGCTGAAAGCAATGCCGCTGTGAGCTATATCTACCTCGCCTTTGCCGAACAGCCCTTCAAATTCGCTAATGCACGATAGGAGAAACTAAGATGCCGTGGAAATACTCAGGCAGAATAATCAGAGTTGGCAAGGCGTGGGTCGATAACAACGGCACACAATATCCTGCTGTTTGGAATAATCTAAGTGCAGATGAAAAAGCCGCGATTGGCTTGACATGGGAAGACGAAGTGGCGGCACATGACAGCAGGTTTTATTGGGGCAGGGACGCTGATGGCAAACTGATTCCTCGGTCACTGACAGATGTGAATGCAGTCGATGAAGATGGCAAAGCAATCCTCGACATTGATGGTAAGCAGCTTGTAACTAAAGGCTTAAAAACTCTAGCTATTGAAACAGCGAAAGCTCAAGCGGCTGGTCAGCTTGCGCCATACGATTGGCAAGTTATTAAAGCAACGGAAGTTGAGTCTTACTCTGTACCATCAACTGTTACAACTTACAGAGCGGCTGTTCGTACAGCCAGTAATAACATAGAAACAGCTATAACTAATGCAAGTGACCTTGCTGCGTTCATGGCGCTCTATGACACGCCTGTTGATAGTGATGGTAAGCAAACTGGCAATGCACCCATTAACGACTGGCCTGATGCTATATAAAGGAGTTATCTGTGGCTCTAACCAAACTCCAATTTAGACCCGGAATTAACCGTGATATAACATCTTATTCAAATGAAGGTGGTTGGGTTGATTGTGATAAGGTGCGTTTTAGACAAGGGTTTCCTGAAGTAATTGGGGGTTGGGAAAAATATTCTTCAAACACGTATCTCGGCACAGCTAGGGCATTGTTTAATTGGGTCGCGCTTGATGGGTCTGATTTTTTAGGTGTGGGGACGCATCTAAAATATTATATAGAGCAAGGCCAAGCATTTTATGATATTACACCTATAAGAAAAACATCAACAAATAGTATTACATTTGCTGCGACAGATGGTTCTTCTACTATTACAGCTACCGACACTGGTCATGGCGCGGTGCAAGGTGATTTTGTAACTATATCTGGCGCAGTTAGTTTAGGTGGTTTAGTAACAGCGGCTGTCCTTAATCAAGAGTATGAGATAGTCTCTGTGCCCACTGGAAATACCTATACTTTTACAGCTAAAGATACAACAGGGGCTACTGTAACAGCAAATGCTAGTGATAGTGGTAATGGTGGATCGGGTGTTGATGGTGTTTACCAAATCAACGCTGGTTTGAATACAGGTGTTGGCGGCACTGGTTGGGGTGCGGGAACTTGGGGCAGAGGCACTTGGGGTTCTGGAGCTTCTATAGGTGTTACTACCTCTTTACGGATGTGGAGCCATGATAACTTTGGAGAGGACTTATTACTTAATCCTAGAGATGGAGCAATTTTCTACTGGGATAAAAGCAGTGGGGTTACTACAAGAGCGGTAGAAATAGGAACAGTATCTGGTGCAGAAGAAACTCCTATAACAGCAAAACAAATAATGGTTTCAGATGTAGATCGCCATGTGATTGCATTTGGCACAAACCCTGTTGGAAGCGCAATACAAGACCCTTTGTTAATACGTTTCTCTGATCAAGAGTCCTTAACTGATTGGAACCCTAAAGCTACTAATACTGCTGGCGATTTAAGAATTGGTTCCGGTTCTGAGTTTGTAAGAGCAATAGAAACTAAACGTGAAATTATAATTTTTACGGATAGCTCGGTGCATTCTATGCAGTTTATCGGTGCTCCGTTTACTTTTGGTATTCAACCTCTTGCTTCTAATACAACTATTATGGGTCCAAATGCCGCTATAGCCGTAGAAGATGCAGTATTCTGGATGGGTAGACAAAACTTTTATGTATATGATGGTAAGACGCAGCAGTTACCCTGTACCGTAAAAGAGCGAGTGTTTTTTGATTTTAACTATGATCAAGCACATAAAGTATTTGCTGGGGTGATCTCAGAATTTAGTGAGATAATTTGGTATTATTGTTCCAATACAAATTCCGTTGCAAATGGTGGAACAGGCGAAAATGATCGTTACGTTATATACAACTATGCCGAACAGGCTTGGTATTATGGTAATTTAGGAAGGTCTGCTTTTTTAGACAGGGGCATAAGAACCTTTCCAATAGCGGCAGAGGACGGTTATTTATACAACCACGAAACTGGTTACAGTGATGACGGCTCTGTAATGACTTCTACGATAGAGTCTAGCCCTATAGATATGGGGGACGGAGATCAATTTACTTTTATAAAAAGATTAATACCAGATTTTACATTTAATGGTTCTACTACAAGTTCACCTACCGTGAATGTTACCTTGCAGTCAAACAACTTTCCTGCGGGTAGTTATTTGCAGTCTGAAATATCTAAAATAGATAGAAACGCCGTTTCTACAACAGTGCCTTTTGAACAATACACTAATAAAGCGGATGTCAGGCTTCGTGGTAGAGCTTTTTCTATTAAAGTTGATTGTTCTGCTTTAGGCGTAAGATGGAGATTGGGCAGTCCTCGTGTGGATATTAGACAAGATGGGAGAAGATAGTGGCTACTAACGTAACACCCTTTCCCAGATTACCGTCTCCCCCTCAAGAAGTGGATGCTAAATATTTAAGTGACTTAGTCAGGGCATTAGAGATATTTTTAAGGCAAATGCAAAATCCGCAGTTAAACTTTCAGGAAGTGCCTACAGATGGTAATAACAATTTGTTGCAACAAGGCGATATTTACATAGCAGACGGCGGGTTTTTAAAGGTAATTGGTAAAACAGAGGTGTTTGGTGGGTCTGTTTCTGCAACAGGTTCTGTCGGAACAGTTACAGTAGCTATTTCATAGTGTAGACGTAAGTTTAAAAAAAGGGTAAACTCCAACAGACCTTATATAATGGGATTGTATAAATGGCACGGACAGCAGAAAAAGTTATAGAGTTTCCTTCAGGCGGTATTGCCGACTTCTACATGGAAGACGACGATATTGCAAAGATGGAGAGGGAAGAAGCTAAGAAAGCCTTTGGAGACAACGGCATTGCAAACTTTTCTGATGTTGCTAACCGCATGGCTTCTTATGGTCGGGGCGGAGACGACACACTAGCGCACGTTGCTACTGGTGAGATTGTCATCCCATTGCCTTTGATTGACAACAATCCTGAGATGAAAGCGTCTATATTCAAGCATTTAGAAGAGCTTGGGGTAGAAGATCCAGAACAGTATGTAGTGGGTTCAAGCGCCAACTCAATTAACCCTGAGACGGGTTTGAGAGAGTTTGGCTGGCTAAAAAAGACTTTTAGAAAAGTCTCAAGGGCTGTTAAGAAAGCTGGCAAATCTGTTGTTAAACTTGTTAAAAAAGCCGCTCCAATTATATTACCGTTTGTTTTAGGCCCAGCGGGTGTTGGTTTAAATATGATGTACGCCGGAGCTCTTGGCGCGGGTATCGGTACGTTAATTCAGGGTGGCAACCTCAAGGATGCCTTTAAGTCCGCTTTAATTGGTGGAGCTATTGGAGGTGTAACTCAAGGTGTTCAAAGCGGTATGCAGGCGGGCAAGGGCAACTTTATGAAAGGGTTTACCAGCGGTGTTAAAAATGTTGCAACCAACCCAATGCAGTCCAGCTTTACTCAGGCGATGTCCTCCTCTTTACAGCCCGCTGCTGTCGCAGATGCAACAACAGCCGGTAGTGTTGATGCAGTCAAAAGTGGCGCGGGTCTTGAGCTAACAGGTGACCCGTATACTGATGCAATTATTGAAGGGGCTAACCAGCCCGGATTACCGCCATTAGAACGAACGGCATCAAGCAGTCAAATTGCTACAGATGGAACATTTACAGGGGCGGATGCTGCTTTAGCGGATACGACAGGGGCTCAATTAAGTGAGGTAGTGACCCCTTATGAACAGCCTAGCTTTTTTGAAAGTATTAAACAGGGTGAATTTAAAGAAGCTTTCTTACCTTCGGGCCCTACTCCAGAGCAGGTGCTGTTACAAAAACAATCCGCATATAACGAAATGTATAATTCTGTTAAAGCTCTTCCGGGGGCTACTGAGGCGCAAGCTTCTGCGGCAGGTTTAGAAGCCATGAAAGGCGTTACCGCCGCCAGTATGGGTCCGGGAATGACGGGATATCTTCCGTTAGCCGGGGCCGGTGTTGGCGCACTGGCTTTAGGCGGTGGTTTCGACAAGCCGGATGATGATCCACCGCCTGATCCACCACCGCCTATTAAACAAGGACCAGAGTTCATGGTCGGCGGTCTTGATCCGCGAGGCTCTACCGGTCCTACCGTAGTGGGAACTAATTACGGCATTGATCCGCGGACCGGACGCCCATATGTAAACCCCTTCCGTAGACCTTCTTACGGACTTCCTGTTCTTGCAGCCGAAGGCGGCGAGATCTTCCCGCGGCGTGTAGGCGGTATCATGCCAAACGAGGGCACCCCCGGAAAAGACAGCGTTAGAGCCATGTTGATGCCCGGTGAATTTGTTATGACAACAGACGCTGTTAAAGGGTTAGGTAATGGAAACAATGATCAGGGTATCAATCGTATGTACGACATGATGCGCGGTCTTGAGGCCAAGGGAAGGGCGATGGCATAATGGCTACAGAAACCCAAGTCCAAATTGTTCGCGAAGATCCGGAAATTGAAGCCTATAAACTTGGGCTTTTAAAATC
>Ga0208919_1000987_pt1 | contig 17413 bp, 26 predicted proteins | sample 4_EtaG_FD_184076 | JGI IMG/M metagenome (GOLD analysis project Ga0208919, IMG submission 184076) | Marine viral communities from the Subarctic Pacific Ocean - 4_ETSP_OMZ_AT15127 metaG (SPAdes) (version 3) | ecosystem: Environmental > Aquatic > Marine > Oceanic | place: Pacific Ocean | collected...
GTAAGAGAATTAGCCACGGGTGGGCCTCCTTATACGTTTGTTGATGGTTGAAATCGTCAACAAGCGAGCAAGGAGCGCCGCCCCCGTCAGCCCACGAACACCGTCCGTGAGATTATGCTACTGCTGTGTTTTTACTGCGTCCTACTGCTACGAGGCTTTCAGTTGAGTCTTGCCAGTTGCAATCTCTTCTAATTGATTCTGAAAACCTTTTTTATCATCTCTATTCAACAGGGAACCATTCGCTGATGGTGCCGTAGTTGCTGATCCGGTAGCACCGCCGCCGGATGATGGCGCAAAGGCCCACGAATAGGTCTGTGTCTGCTCTTCAACCCACTCGCTTATACTTTTAGGTGCGCCGGGATTAGCGTCAGAAAATACGGGAGTGCCACCCCCGTCCAACTGAACCGCTCGTCCTTCTGAGGTTGTCCATCCCTGCTCCTTTGCCTTGGAGACTAAAAACTCTTCGGCACCTGAACGGGCATTGGCTGCGTTAGCCGCCTTTAGGATTTCCTCGTCCAACATCTTACGCGAGATCATCTGATCCCGCTCTTTCAGGTTGCTCTCTAATGCCTTGATTTGGTCTTGTAGTGGGGAAGTGGCCTTGACCAGTTCCTTGGCTACCAACTCCTCGACCTGTCCCGCCTCAACCAGTTGCTTCCGCTCTAAATCGGCTTCGGTCTGCTCCCATGCCCGATATTTCTCAACATCCACCCCCTCAAACTGTGATAGGGCTTCTTGAGCGGCCTTGGCCTCTGCAGTCAGCTTTAGATTGGACTCCCTAAACTCATTTACTCGGTCTTTTTCTATGAACCCCGGTAAACTGCCTTCTACGTTGAGCGCATACGTGCCATCGCCCGTCCGCTGATAGAGCGATTGGACCGCTTCGTCTAAGTCTTCCAAGCTCTTAACGGTTGCCTTTAATGGACTATCTGCCAAAACTTTTTCCTCCATATGTAATAGGTTGATGGCTACTTACCACCGAGGCAAGAGCTAAAAACCCCTTCAGTAATCAACGGGTTCTAATCCCGGCCCCTTGGCCTCTCCCTCCGGCACATTGTAGGCCACGGTCAAGACTATAGCGGACAACTCCAATAGGCGGCTTACGCCATGCGCTATAGCTATATTTTCTGGATCAGGAGTCGCGGGGCCAATGAACCGCGTGAAGGGAACGTCTGCATTGAGCGTGGCTGCAAATGCTTTCTGCATAGGCCCATCACTGCAAACCCACATCCCGTCTTCGATGGAGATCCTATACCTTTCCTCTGAGAATGAAACCCGAATATGGGCCATTAGTAGTACCTCAGATCGCCGCGCAAGATGCCAACTATAAACTTAAAGTATTCAGGATCAGTCCTTGCAAAGGTCACGGGGTCCATATATAAAAACTCCACCCCCATTGATATTACCTCACTTGAGGGATGTTTATACTCCTTGCCCGTATAAAAACCCTTGGAGTTGGCCCATGTCTCTTCCTCTTGTATATGGCTTGCGTACAAGTCCCTGTCGCGCTTGTCTCCCAAAAAGACACGGCGATAGTACTTCTTCCACATATCATCAAACTTATCCTTTTTTCCCACCTCCCAATCATCATAGCCGTAGGTAGGGAACACCTTTTTAAGCTGAGAGTTTGCCTCGCCCCGTGTGCGGTATCTTAAAAACTTCATAGCGGCCTCATGTACCCCTGAGACACTATCCTCAATCAAGTGCCCTAATTCATGCACAACGGTATCTGTGGCAGTGCTTTGGTCAACCAACGTCATCCCTCTCTTATCCCCCATACCGCTTGCATATTTGCGAAAAAATGCCCGTGCGTAATTGCCCTTTTTTAGGTGCGAGCGGTCCGACACTACCATGTCGTAGTCTAAACCCTTGGTTTGTTTATATATTCGCGTCTGGACGCTCAAAATGTCAGGCACGTTTTGGCTCCATCCGGCACCCTCCCTGAACATCCTTATATTGGCATCTTCTTGTAGATTTGGGGTGTAATGTGGGCTTTTCATCCTATCGGACAAATCACTAATGATATTTATCAACCCCGACTCTTGATCATATTGGCCTTTAGTTATAAAGCCATCGTCCAAATTCTTTTTTAATATCTTTTGGGCTTTGTCATAGTCTTTAGTGAAATTTACCTTTGCGATAGAGCTTGAGTATTCAGGAAGATCACTATCACCCCTGTGGACAATCCTATTGACGAAATCGCGTCCCGCTTGGAGTTTTTCTTTTACGGAAACCCACTTTTTATTTTGCTTGCCCAATAAATTATTCAGTGACTTTATGCTTTCTTTATCTCCGGCTAACCTCAATTCGGGGCTTAATTTGTATTTAATGGGGAGGCCATCCACCAATATTTGGTCAGCGTTGCCTATCACCTTGGCCGCATAATCCTTCATACTATCATCCAACTCTGTCATCCTCTTAAAGATGGCTCTCTTTTCGTCGTGCAACCTGTCAAACTTTTCATCAAACCCCTGCGTTACCTTTTTAACCCGCGCTATCTCGTTCCGTGCCAACTCTCTTTTTTGTTCATTGATTTCTCTCAAGCGAGGCTTATCAGCATCTTTGCGTTGAACAACCTCATTTCCCCACAACTTAACCCGCTCCCGCTCCAATGCATCAATCTCGTCCGTGTATGACTTAGGCGGTGTCTTAGCGGCCTCTCTTTCCTCAAATATATCATCTATTTCACGGTCCTTCTTACTGTGTTCTTTATTGAGCTTGCGCCATTTGCGTTTTTTACGTGCCGCCTCAGAGACCACATCCCTGATAATATTATCTCCTTCAGTATAATATTTCAGCCTGTCCTCTATCCCATCGAAGTCCTGTGGCCCTTTGATCTTTGGGTTGTCAGGTTGGGGTGGGGGAGTAGCGTCCTGAACTGGATCAGGATTGCCATCGTCCTCAAACCATTCCTCCATCCCGCCGATCAGCACCGAGCGGCATAAGTGAAAGGGACTTAGCCGGGGCGGTCTACCAAAGCGGCTACGGCTCCATTCAGCCAATGTCATCGGCTTTTCACGGGCGGCAAATTTGCAAATATCAGTCGTGCGGCTGTCCTGTGGATTGGAATTGCGATAGACCGCTTCGTCACCGAGGGCCTGTTTAGTCACATCTTGGTGCGTGGCATTCAGGATCTTAGCGGACTCAATCCGCGCTATTGCGTCTGCTCTCGCCTTGGCTGAACGCATAATAGTGCGCCCATTCTTAGCTTGGATGGGGATCGCTTTCAATCGTCCTGACGCAAAGAGGCGATTTGATAGCGTATCTCCCGGCCCCTGAATGGGGATGCCTTCGGCTACGGAGTCCAACATTTCCCGGCGAAAAAACTCATTTATATCATCCCCAACGGTTCCCATGATCGAATAAGCATCATAGCGGCCAACTTTTAGTATTGCCCGTTCCGATGAAGATACGTGCTTAAACACTGCGTCTATCTTGGCCTGTGGGATGAAATCAGTAGTGAGGTTTACACGCGCCAACTCTCTTCCGGCATTGCCCATAGCTGAGACCATCTTGTCGCTCCAAACCATTCCCGGCTTTTTGACAAGCTCTTCGACCTTTTCCTTCACGTAGGCAATCCGCATTCGGGCTTCATTTATATTCTTAACAGACCCAATGATATGCCCTTTGGAGTCCGTAGATAGTCCCTTGAAAAACCTATCGCGTTCCCGGTAGAGCTTGCGCTCGGCACGATCAAGGATGCCCGTCAACTCCGCAGACAAGCCGCCGATCTGGTTTATTTCGATCTCATGCCGCGCTTTGTGCATGGCGCGGATCATCTGATTGATAGAAACGGACATGGCCGCTAAAACGCCTCCTGACGCGTGATCTGCCTGTAGTGGGGTTTTCCTATCCGCACGTTATTGTCGCTCATTTTCAGTACGTTAATGGCCTCCAGACGTTCCGTTCGTTCCTATAGACGAACGGAACGTCGGAGCGTTGGCTCATTACTCTGCGACAGGTGCCGCTACCAACGGTCCCGACAGTTGATCAACGTCTTCCTCAAAGTCGTTCTCTATCTGCTCTTTTTCTTCCACCCAATCGACTCCGGCACGGGTCAGTTCGCCCTCGGCCAATAGCGCATATAGGGTGGCGTAGCTGATTTCGCCGCCTTGATGCAGGGCCATGTAGCTCTGTATCTGTTGGGGCGTGAGTGATATGTCCACAAAATCCTTATTTACTTCAATGGACACCGCCTCTTCGTTCAGCCCTGACCAACGGGCCAACGTCCGCGCTACCTCATTTAACCCCTCGCCAAAAGCGATGGCGATAGTCCGCAGGGCAGCTTGAGCGGCCGCATAGCGCAACCGCAGGGCTTCAGCCGACTCCACTCCCGCCCGTTGGGCCTCTAATAGCGTTGAACCCAACCGCGCCACATCGGATTTTTTGTCCTCCATCGCCTCACGAAGCGCACTTACGCATTCCTTCGATGCCTGTAGGATCTCACCCCGTGCGCCTTCCCGCTCTGAAACAATGGCGCGATTCGGACCAAGGTGAATCTCCTGTTCCCGGTCTATCCCGCTGAAGAAATAGACAGGGGAGCCGCAAAAGTGCAGGGCGCGTTCGTAGTCCGCACTGTTGACGTACATCTGGAAGTTGACATCAACCATATCTATCAACGGTGGCTTATTTACCTCCGGTCCCGCCTCGTCAGGGCTAAAAAAGACGAAGGGGAGGTAGTCGAGGGCTTCGCCGCGTTGGCGTGGTATAATATCCTCTTCTTTCATCCACTTCTTCTTGTTCGTCTGCGAACCGTAGGTGTCGGTCGTATTGCGCTCCCGCCACACTTCTTGACGATAAAAGAGACCGCCTGTATCTGACACATCCAACCACAACACACGGTATTGGGATTGCGTTTTGATCACGAATGGGTCATCATCCGCAATAGTTTCATAGTCCTCCCGCAATACTACCAACGTCAGCACCTCAGAGCCGTTGACCCGCGCTGTGCGCCAATTGATAATGTCCTCGGCTATATACATCGTGGCATAAGGGCGGGGATCGGCTCCCTCCGGCGGCATATCCACCAAAACACCACACCGACCCACTTTGAGGATCTCCAGTAGAACGTCCTGTGCAAATTTCTCAAAGCGGGTATCGGTCAGGGTGGTGTCTTCCATTATCTCACGCATCTGATCCGGCACCTCCAGACGAAGAGGCTTGCGAAGCACCGCACCCGCGAGGCCGTTGACCGTCCGTTCCGGCGCACCATACCACACCGCCGCGTTGAGGTAGGTGTCATACTCAGACTGATCCATCCCGTGGTAGCGGGGGAGGTATTCCGTGGTCGCTTCCTTTACCGCATCGCTCCCTTGATACGCTGTGCGGGAGCGGTTCCAGAGCTTTACGTTTGCTTCGTATACTTCGTTTGGGTCATTGACGGGCATGATAGCCTATCCTTATGTCTGCCTGTGGTGTAAATCGCGGTCAATCTGTGGAGTCCTTTTCAATCAGTAACACATCCGGCGGCTGACGCTCGTCCCACTCGTCTGAGCTTACTACGTTATCCACCTCACGCGTCAGCATCCCCGATCCGTAATCAAATGTTAGTAGCACCCTCATATTGTCGGGGTAGCTTTTGAGGTGGTCGATTAATTGCCTTACTACCACGCTTACCTCTTGCCGCCGAAATAGGGCGTTGCCAAATTTTCGCCTACCATCAATTGGGCTAAGTTAATCCAATATGTTTTATCTACTTGGAACCATACATCACCCAATACTCGGCCATATTTGCCCATACCGTGAGAAGCAAGAAAAATAGTGGGACCAAACAAGTCATTTAGGTGAATCAGCATGTTCTTGGCTTCGATGCCACGGATTTTCACGGCTTTGTCCCGGGTCCGCGTTTCGGGAGCATTTATGCCGTGAACCCGCACCCGCTTTCGGGTAGAGACATCGAAGCCAAGGTCTACGTCTACGTCTACTGTATCGCCATCTAAGACGCGCTCAATCTGAGCCTTATAGAAATAGGGTCCATCTTCTGCCTTGGTGGATAGGTACCGAAACGCCTCATCTACGCGATACTGTGTTATTAGTTGGGCATCTGCGAGATTTAGCACCGCATACTCGTTTCCCTCATCATCCGTAGCCTTATTCATCCAAGGACTTTCTTTATTTCTATCGTTTGTGGTATGTCTATCATCAAATCCGTCAAGGCATAGACCAATGCGTCCATGCGATCCGGTGACCAACTGGTTGTTCCCGGCTCAAATGAACACATTTGATCCTCGAGGGTGGCAAAGAGTCCACAATGCCGGACTTTACCTTGTTCATATATGGCTGATACAGGCTCGGCGCGGGAGTATTTGCCCTTTGCACCGCGAACCCCTTTGTAGGGGATGCGACTATCAATGGACCGCAGGGTCTGCTCAACCATATCGCCGCCCTGATTGACCTCCGCTATTATCCGGTCTGCGTCCCATTCCGTCATGGCCCTGATGGCGGTCTGCGCCCATTCTATGGGCCTATACTTGCCTGAAACGTCTGCGAGGACATACCCAAGGCCATCATACCCTAATCCCACAACGATAATCCCGGTCTCGTCGCTATCTTCTCCCACGGAGGCCGCAGGGTCAATCGCAACGACTATTCGGCGTAGCTCACTGGAGTCAGGCGAACGCGATATACGTATTTTTTCTATATCGCGCATAGCCCATAATGCTCCCGGCGCATCGTCCAACAACTCAGCATATATCTCCTGTCTGCCAAGCCGCGTTCCCTCATACTGTGATAGCACGGCCTCCTTAAACTGAGGCGCAAGGTTTTCAAGGTTGTCTAATGTCGAGCCGCGTGTGACATGCGTCTTCTTGTCTGCGACCATGCCTTTAATGAGCGGGGTAGGGCGTGGCGTGGTCGTAGCGACAACCCTTGGATCATTGCCGAGCCGCAGCCCCAACATGAGGTTTGACCATGCGTCATCCCCATACCTCCACTTGGCGGGTTCGTCTGCCCATGCGGAGTCATGCTGTGGCCCACGCAACTGATCCGGTGTCTCTCCTGAGTAGGTGAATGCCATAGCTCCATTGGGCCATGTGATACGCCGCTTAGAAGGGATATAGACGGGCATATCCCACGGTGGCGATATAGCCAAGAGTCCACTTTCACCTTCGATCATAACATCCCGCACATCAGCCGCCGTTTCTCCAATGAGGGCGATGCGCTTGGCCCCGGTGGCAACCCTTTGCCGAACCCATTCTGCACCACATCGGGTCTTTCCCCAACCGCGACCCGCCAATATCAACCATGTTATCCAATCGCCGGACGGTTCCGTTTGGTCTGAACGCGCCCATTCAGGCCAATCATAAAACAGGTCTGCGAACTCTCCATCTGACAGGTCATGTAGAATCGCCGCCTGTTCGCTTGTGTCCAGACTTCCGAGAGAGTCTACTAAGGACTTCATCGCGATAATCCTTTGTTTGTATAGTCAGGCTCAACTCAGGAGATTCTTGCAATAGCTCCTTTTGAGACCGCTTCAGGCTTGCCACGCGCCCCAAGAAACGATCCTTTAATGCACGTAGGTCAGGCATGGCAAACCGCTGACGCGGCCCCTTGCCGCCGCCATCGCCTCCCTGTTGTCCACTTTCCACCTCAATTAACTCAAGCCCTGCGCGACCATTGCCCTCACGCCGCTCTGCCATCAGGGCTTCGATCCTATGCAGTTCTATCTGCGCGGTTAGAATCTCCTGAGTCAATGACATAAGGTTTTCAGGCATGGCTCTTTCTTCAGCGAGGGCTACCTCTTCCTCGGTGAAGTGCCGGGAATAAATGCCGTGCCGCATAAGGTTTTGAGATACCTTCTTACGGCCTTCCTCGGTCCTTGGTCCGGTAGATTGGCCCCCGTGCATACGACACCGCTTGCCGTCTTCTTTCACGCGCTGTCGGCACTTGGTCCCATCCCGCTTTTTGGCCCCGCAATAGATTGGCATAGACTTATTTCACAAAAACAGGCATCGAATCCCGTGGCATATTCGCTTTATTTTCACGCCTCTTCCTCGTCTTCACCGAGCAAGCCGCCTTTTTCCTTACATAAATCCAATACCGTTTGTGCCGCGTTATCGCCCAATACGTCCCGAACTATATCAGCTTCATCCCCTGCGAAGACCAGTGACAGCCGATAGACCTTTGCCTCTTTTCGGGCCTGTGTCTTCTCTTGCTCGTTTCGTGCTTCCTTGGCTTTTGTTTCAGCTACGCGGATCTTTTCAAGGGTCTCAGGGGTAACGCTTCGGCGCATTGACCCATCTTCTCTTTCCTCAGACTCATCAAGGGTGTCATCTGTGCCAACGTCCCAACTCTCTGAATACTCTTCAGCCGCATGGGCCTCCGGTGCCGCTACGTCTTCCAGTAGCTTTTCAAGCTCCGTATTATCAAGCATCAATGAATCTTGCGCCCAATCCAGTGCGCCCAACTGCTCCAAGTCCTTCAATACATTAGCGGTCAGGTCTATATCTTCAGCCCCACGCGCCCGATTGTGCCGCAAGGTGGCGATACGGGCCTGTTCGGGTGTCATGTCCGTAAATACCACCGGGATCTCTTCAAGGCCGAGAGCGGCCGCACCGCGCCACCTATGCTCACCGTCCACTATGGTTCGGGTGTCTTTGATTGCTACGATGGGCTGAGTAAAACCATCTTCTTCCATTGAGCGAAGGAGCAACTCAAAATCATGTTCAGATTGGCGGTTCGGGTTGTAATCGTTGGGCTTTAGGGAGCCAATAGGCACATATTCAATCTTTAGGGCTTTCAGGCTGTTAAACTTTTTCTGAACAGACTTTTTCCCTTTTGTTGTGGCTCGTCTGGACATTACCCGATCTTGCGTTTCTTCGGGTGATGTGTTTTCTAAGGTTTCTTTTACCGCTTCTGACATAAGGTCAATCTCCTTCAACGAGGGATCAGTGGTTCAGAATAGCCGTATTCTATTATTTGACCGAGCGTTTCCTCGCACGGTAGCGGGTCTTTCGCGTCTATTGATATAGAGACATTCCACTTTGAGTCTTTACGCTTATGAAACACTTGGTGGGGCGAGTGTGCGTCGAGCACGTAATACAGCCCTCTTTCAAATTCTATCTCACGCCTATCAAGGCCCCGGCAAAACGTCCCACCATCGACCATGATCTTTAATTGGTGCGAGTAACGAGGGTATTTAGGGTCATAGTGCAGTGGGGTGCCGCCCCTCACTGCGATCCAATGAGGCCCACTAAGGCTCTCCTTTCCGCTTTCATCTTTTTTTCTTCCCCATGTTTGCAACTTGAATCCATCCGTCTTAAATACCGTTAGCAGATCAGCTTCAGTAGGACATATAAAGTCTTCGGGTAGCTTGACCATCATGGCATCTACTACCGGATTTGAACTTTGGTGATCTTTTAGCTGATAGTTCCACGTAACGTCCATTTGACTCTTCTCACGCCTTTGCCCGATTTACTACGGTGTCAGGGTCAAGTGTCCCGTCCGCAAGAAACGGCTTCATATACCAATATTTGTAGCCATCCAGATAGTAATACCTATAGACAGCCCTGTGGTTATAGACTTGAAACTCTTCATCTATGCCATAATCATGGATGGTGTAAATTAGATCAGCCGCCAACTTTGGCTCTTCTTTAGACCGAATATATTCGTGCGGGGCTACGTTACTGAGATACTTAGCTGTGTGCCATTTTCCCTGCGGTATAAAGTGCCTCAGATGCTCCATTGCTTCAGTTGCGTCGCAGCCCGTGGTCGTTACTTCTTCCATTTTTTATAAGCCGACAAAGAGTGGCCTCCTCCGTTATAGGGGTTAGCTAAACCACGACTCCAATCAATTTCCTCCGCTGAACCCTCGCAGAACATACCCGCGACCCTTGGCCTCCCGCCGAGCTTGGAGGGATTACCCGAAACGCCTTCGTCCCACCCTAAGTGTTCAACTAAACAGGGTGAGGAATACCATATTTTCCTACTTGACTGCAGTGCGAATAAAGACAGCCTCGCATCATCATGTTTGTATTCTGGATCGACATGAAGGCTTTCCCACGCTAAAAACTCATGAACCAGACTCATGGGCATTGCTATAGCTTGCGCCCAACTGAGGCTTTTCATAGTCACCCAAGACTTGCCTTTTTCATGGGCCTTTTTTATTACGTTTGACATGCTAAAAAAAGAGATTATCTCAAGGGGATTGGCTTGCAGTGCAGCCTCTACTCCCGCGAGGAAGCCTTCGCAAAGTCCTATGTCCTCTTGCACTACGAGGTTGTGCGTAGCTCCTTCACCCTTGAGCCACGCCTTTTTAGCGGTAGGCCACGGGCCGCTTTGCTCAGTGTCTATGACCACCTCGGCCATAGGCAACTGCGCCTTCATGGCATCGACCATCGCTTTGCGCCGAATGTCTCCCATTATTGTGATTGCGAGATTCAAAAGCTCGGCGTTCCTCCCCATTGTCCCGCGCCTTCTCTAAAAAACTCAGGCTCAATTACCGGAAGGAAGTGGTATTTCATTGCGAAGGGATCGCCATTGTAAAGCTGTTGGGCCATCCACTTCCACGATGCACGGGGCGAGCAAAGGCCACACCGCGCCACTTCAGGAAAGGGTTGGGTTGAGTGTTTCTTGTGGCGATTTAACGTCATTTTCATGGCATACTCGGCCCGTTCAGCGATCCACGGTGCCGGGGCTTCTTCGATACAATCTCTGCGAAACACTTCTTCCCATGTTTCCCCGTCTTTTCGATAGGGTTCGATGACTCTTTTTCCAAATTGTCCCGCCAATCGAACTCCTTCCAAGCGTTCGCAAACCCTATCAAACCACTTGGGCCAACCTTGCCCTGCAATCATTAAATCGTTTATACCCATTGGATTTAATGTCGGTGGGGCTATTCTCAGTTTGCTCTTTGAGATCCCAAGGCGGCTCATGGTGTCATACGCCTTATTGTAATCCCAATTATTGTCATTTATAGCCTTCCAGACATCACCGTCTGACCAATCGTATATTGGCCGCGCCATGCGCTGATCGTTGTGCGGCTTTGTCAGGTATCCATTGGAGCTATAAAGGCCATACAGCCGCCCTTTGCTTTCCGATACACGCAAGCCAATGACACTGATCAAGTGCTTGCCGGGGTCAGGCGCGTAATCAACGGGGTTTAGGAACTGTTGTATGTTTTGGTGGGGGGTTCGGATGGCGTTTTCAGGTGGCATTCGGACCCACTTTTCAGGCGGTAGTCGGTCATCGAAGACCCAAAAATAGGGCGATTTCCTGTTATATACGTTCACTACGGGTTGCCCTGCTACGATCCAATGAAACCTGAAGTCAGGATCAGCCGCTACCCGTTCCGCATATTCAAAGGTTCCCGGTAGCATTATCTCTTCGTCCCGCATCGCTACTTCCACCGGGAGTTTGTTAGCTATGGTCGCGGCAATTCGGCAGATTTCAAGACAAATACCCGAATCCTTACCTCCACTGAATGACACAATAATCCGATGGCCTTCTTCATATAAGACCAACATTCGATCTATTGCGGCATCGAATACCGTTGCTCCCGTATGGACCCTATGCTTTGCCATTGCCCCTCACTACGTAGTAATAGCCGCCCTCTACTTGCATGGCCCATTCAGCGCGAATCAGGGCATTGAAGAAAGGCTGTGGCACCCACGAAGGCAGCTTGTCCACATAGCGACTAAGCCCACGTATTTCAGCAGTTAGGCCGTTCTCCTGTGCAGCGGCCCGTATTTCTGATTCTTCATGATCGTGCCATAGGTGGCATGAATGCCCAACCATCAGGGAATTGCGGCTGTCATACTTTTTTACATTGTAACCGACCAGAAAGTAGGCCCCGAACGGCCGCATCAGTCGCTTTACTTCATGAAATAAAGCCCGAATGTCAGGCACGTAGCTTATGCAGCCATAAAGGCTGACGATAAGGCCGTAAGCTCCCGTTTCAAGCCCTGTATCACAAGCGTCTGCAATGTGCCACGCCGCCCTCGGATACGATGCCTCGGCATGGACGATCATTCCTTCTGAAATGTCTACGCCGCAATAGGCGAAAGGTTCGTCCAGTAATGCGTAGCCAAGTCCCGTGCCGCATCCCAAGTCAACGATTCCGGTGGCGTTTTCCTTCAAAAGTTCTTTGCGGATCAGTTTATCTTCAGCGAAAAACCTTTTTTCCTTATACGCCGAATCATAGCATGGACTGATCTGATTATAAATGTCTGCTACGGGCGATCTATACGTCGCTATAGATTCCTCCACGGTCTGCCTTTCTTCGAATGCTTGCCTTAAATACAAGTGAGTGGGCTACTTACCACCCGAGCAAGAGCTATCAACGGAACGGCGTTCAATGTTTTTTCATTAAAACACAAAAAACATCTTGACTTGTTTGGTTTGGTTGGTTATACTTGTAGTAAGAAAGAGAGGGAAACAAAAATGAAACTCAAAAAAGCAACGAATACATCTTGGAACGGCAACGGCTTCGGGACAGCTTCCGCTACGTGGGTAGTCGCTGAACGTCCTGACATCTCCATCGTGGAAATCGGGTGTTCATGGTATGCGATTTCTCAAGGGGATAGGATAGCAAGGGGCTTTACGCGGAATGACTGCCTTGAGTCTCTTGAACGTAAACTCAACGCCAAATAAGAAAGGAATGGAAAATGGGACAGTATCCAGTTGTGGTTTTACGCGATAGCAAAATCGGTGATTGCACGAACGGGGGTGTTTCTGCAAAGCACGATAGGCTTACCGTAGTCGAAGGCGAGCTGCCCTCTGATCCAAACAAGACTTCTCCAGAAGTGAGGATCGTCAATGTGCCTCGCCTGTGCGCTGTTCCGATATTCCGAAACGGCGAACATTCCGGCGAGTGTGGGCCGATGTTTGGGGGAAATTGGATTCATTCATATGATCCGCGCTTCCCGTCAGATGTGCCGATCCCACTGCATGACCGATTTGAGTCTGTGGAACAATACAATACCTTGTCGATATAGTCTAAACCAACGGAGATCCAGAAGATGGCGAATGACATACATGATGTAACGGTTTCAATAGCGGAGTGGGAATTGAAGGCATTAATCAAGGCGTATGGCGATCTTGATGAGGCCGGGACTGAGGCCGGAGAGTTTGCGGCGGGAGTCTTGGGACAGGTGATCTTTCGCTTGGAGTCCAAGGGAAAGATTTCAGGACCGAGTGCCCTAAATCCTGATTTCACTATTCACTAATTTATTTCACGGACACCTCTTTTTTTACTTGACTTGTTTGGTTTGGTTGGTTATATTAGTGGTAAGAAAGGGAGGGAAAAAATGAAAACAATAGAAATCGTAAACAAAAAAGAAATAGTTGAAATAACCATACCGGACTTGAGATATGACCGCAAGCAATATCAGGTATGGACGATTAAGGCCAATGGCCGCACCCACACTGACACCTTTAACAATCTGCCCGAGGCCCGTAATTGGGCCAAATGGGCGTAGGGAGCGCAACGATGGCAACTCAAGCACTTGTAAAATTTGAAGACTTTGAGGCTCTTTGTGACCGCCTCTTCGATGAGGACATTGATGGCGATGCGGACGCTCGACAGGCGTGGTTCCGCGAGTGCTACCTCCGCATTGAAGCGGCGGTGGACACACGCCTTGCCAAGCCGACATTAATGCGGGGCTTCGGTGGCTTCCATAACGAGGACGTTGTTGTCACAATTTGGAAATTCTTACAGCGGGGATTCAATACTGACGATGCCTACGTGCTGATAAGTGAAATCATCGACAATATTCCCCATGACGAACTGTCCTCTAAGCCACTACGATAGGGAGATCAGGCAATGAAAGAAGTAAAGCTCGGAACTGCAAAGCTGAACAACGGGGTGGCCGTTTCAGCCCGTGAAGTAAAGGGCGAGATGTATCCCTACACTTTCTCAAACCGCACTCAGGCCGATGCCCACGTGAAGAAGGTCGGCGGCTACGTGAACACTTTTCGGGGCCGCGTCTTTTATGTCGTAGTAGGAGATTAGTTAGTTGATATTCACACATAACCGGAGAAAAGCAATGCGCGACAGGGCCGAGAGATTCCGCACATTAGCAGAGAAGCGCACGAATTTAGCACTTCGCCAAATTCGCCTTTTGGGGAATCTCGCAAATACGGGAAATTACGAGTATAATATCGAACAGGTGAAGCAGATCGCCAAAGCATTAGAAGAAGCGATAGAGCGGATGGAGAACAAATTTAACTTAGACACAGCTACGCGAGGGAATGACAATTTTACCCTGAGAGAGCGCGACTAAGGCCATGATTGGAACGATATACCAACGCAAGCTCGCTGACAGGCGCGAAGTCCTGAGAGTCTACCACGATGGGAAAGCGTATCGATTAGACCACATAACAGACCTCGGTGAAGAAATCAAAGTCCGCAGGTTCCCAACGATGAAAAAAGCATGTGAAGCGGCAAAAAATATCATAAATAGCCCAAAATAATGCTTGACTTGTTTGGTTTGTTTGATTATTATTAAGACATAGACAGGACAACAACCCGAACCACCGAGGACGCGATGGAAGCCAAGATGAACTTAAAAGCGGTAAAACTGGAAGGCATTAAGTTTGCTGATCCCGACAACCCCAACGATGCGTATTCGATGGGGGGTTGGGGCGTGATAGCCTCTGACGGGACATGGCTAACCCTGAACAAGGGCGGCTTGGTTAGCGCATGGAGAACCAAGAGGACCGCCACGATGATCGCGCAGACCATCATACAGGACGATTTAACGCAGAATCAGTGGCTAACGAGCCACGCGAAACCACATAACTAACGGAGGTCAGGTCATGGGAATGAAAAAATCAGAAATAAAAATAATCTGCGATGTCTTAATTGACGCACAGAATAGAATAGAGAAATATCTACAATATCCTCTTGCACACGATGAAAAGGGGATAGCCTTTGGTATGGACCGCGAGAACGTATTCACTGAAGTTGAATCCGGCCTATACAATATCATCAAAGAGCTAAAGGCGAACCACGTAGCATAATCCCTTGGGCGGGGCTTCGGTCCCGCCCACAACTAACGGAGGTCAGGCGATGGGCACTTACGTATACAAAGCAAAATCACCGAAAGCATCGACGGGATACAGCGAGTTGGTGAACATAACGATTGGCGGCGAACCCGCGAAGGCCGCAGTGGCTGAGTTCGCTTATAAGTTGGGGCATCCTGATGATGATACAAAGACGTATTATCGCTTTGCGGCTCCAACAGAACGTGCATGGGAGCGATGGGTCGAGGCCGGGAACAATCAACCAGAATGTATAATCGTGAACGATGAAATTTACCATTGGCCGAAGGGACTTTGGAATTTCTACGACCACGCCATTGATGGCTTCAAAAAGGCTGATGCCATCGTGTGGTTTGGGTCTACCAACTAAACCCTCGGGCGGGGCTTCGCCCACCACCCCCTGACGGAGATGAAACGATGAAAGTTACAGCAAAGCTCAAAAAAGAAATCCGAGCAGAAATTAACCGGATGTTTAAACGGAAGCGGTTGGGTATCGAAGTCGCTGAGATTGAGCCAAGAGGCGATTTGTGGAAACCAAATATGCCCCCGGTATATAACCAGATGCTATATACGAACGATTGGGATTTGAGAGTAACGACCAATCTTTCACATCATAAAGAATGGGATGACATCGACGGAGAGACTTGGATTGACCTTTGGATCTATGAACCGTTGATCTTTGGGCGCGGCGATCAATCCTTGATCGACAACGCATACATGACCATAAAAGACGGCGCGATCACTCACTCAAGTCTATCTATGGATAAGGGATGGCAACGCTCAACTGCTAACTGAACCCTCGGGCGGGGCTTCGGCCTCGCCCTAAAAAAAAGAACCAAATCGCAAAAATAATCCTTGACTTGTTTGGTTTGTTTGAGTATTATTAAAGCATGGACAACAAAACAACACACGAACCCACCGGAGGTCAGGCCATGAAGACAATTGCCAAATCACAGAAAAGAACCCTAACCGAGCAAGAAATAAATAGACTGAAGCACATATGCTCTGAGTCCCCTTGGGGTATTACAGCGAAGCCTGTCGACATTGCGTTGGAAGCGATGGGTTTTGTGATCATACAAGAAGGCGAACCCCACTACGATAATAACGGGTATGTGATTGACCATTTTGACCTATGTCCTCAGACGGTAAGTCTGCACCCGCGATTAAACCGCAAAGCCCACGCATAACCCACCCACTAATGGAGGTCAGGCCATGAAGTTTACAACGAACAACTCCAGATTGATCTGCGAAGCTCAAATACGGATACAACATCAATTTCCCTATAGTGACGGGGTTGCGATCTTAGCAACGAGCCGCCAGTGGCCCGTTGCCATCAATATAACCGCTGACCGCATCGAAGTGTCAGTATGGGCCGGACGCTACGAGAAGGCGGTTTCCTCAGGCCCCGGTTGGACGTTGAAGGAAGGCGAAGAGGCTCATTCCGACAATAAAAACGCCTACGAGTTCGTGGGCGTAAAAGGTTTTAGGGGTGAGAATTGGATTGGGTTTCATCAACTGACGAACGACTGCCCTACAATCACATCACGCAGAGATTGGTCGTACGGCAGTCGTAGGATGGAAATATTGGGTAGGCCGTTTGAGATCAGCCGTTGGTCGGAGGGGATGGGCCTCAACAATGGATGTCACACCGCTTACGACGAGGACGGGGTGCGAGAAGATATGCGCCAAAGGGTGCAAGCCTATCAGGTTCTGATTTCGCTTGTAGACGATCTAACTAATCCCAAGAGCGACTTGTGCGTCCACGCCGATAAGATGGCCTACGCCGTATTGAATGAGAGCGAACGAGCCGATTACGAGAACGAAACTGATAAAAGGAACCGCCCGATGGTGATGGACGATTGTTTCCGGGAAATCATTAGGGCGAACAAAGATTCTTTTAGTAACATCGTTCCTACCGGAGACCGCCAATACGCATTTGAAGACAATATCACCAGTAAGCAAATGACCGCCCTCAATGCGGCGATTTACGGCGTTGCAATGGGTGAGGATTATACCAAGGCGAGTGATGGTTGGGCCAACATGCTGCGGAATGGGCGTAAATTTTCTACCGCGTACGTTGTTGAGCGTATGCACCACGCCGCAGAGTTCAATGCTGACAGGGTGCAGAGGGGAGGCGTATTGGTCAACCACTGGAACGCCTTGGCGAACCACGCAGACCACGTTGCCATCGCAGATTATGCTGATGCAATGATTGCAGCCGTGGATATGAAAACCGTCCACGACGAAAGCGAGGCCCGTTGGTTCATGTTTCAGGCAGAGACAGACGCACACGCGGAAAATGCCAAAGCGGCTGATGGGGCCGAGGAGATAGCACAATGATACAGACAGCCAAGAAGACTACCATGTGGATTATACCGCCTGAGGGCCTTATTCAGGAGCGTGAAATAGATGCCTGTCCTGAATACGCGGAGCT
>Ga0208919_1000988_pt1 | contig 17400 bp, 32 predicted proteins | sample 4_EtaG_FD_184076 | JGI IMG/M metagenome (GOLD analysis project Ga0208919, IMG submission 184076) | Marine viral communities from the Subarctic Pacific Ocean - 4_ETSP_OMZ_AT15127 metaG (SPAdes) (version 3) | ecosystem: Environmental > Aquatic > Marine > Oceanic | place: Pacific Ocean | collected...
GTTTTATACGCACTCGTTCAGATGAAGAGGACGATGATTTCTCGCATTACAAGCGCAGCAGGGAGTATTACTGATGGGTAAAGTTAAGACAATGGCACAAGATGAGCTTGATGAGTTTCTTGACTCGTTAAATGATTCTCGTAGAGATGTGTTTGAAAGCAGGGTTGACTCGCAAAGAGAAAGCGATCCATTTGGTGTCATGCGTGACATGAAAGCTGGCAAGTACAAGCATGGCGGTGCGGTCATGCCTGGTCGTGGTGGTAAGTTCAAGGGGACATTCTGATGGGTAAGAAAAAAGCTAATCTTAATAAAATGAGCCTTGAAGAGTTAGAGCGTTACATACAGCAGCTAAAGGAGCCTCTCGTGGTAAAGCCAGTAAAAAAGAACAAAGGTGGCGGTCTTAATGCCGCAATTGATCGCGTTAAAAGAGTCCAAGGCATGGAAGAGGGTGGCAGGACTATTAGTGATGCTGACATGAAGATGTTAGGAGCGATTTTAGGTGAATCTGGCAGAACTATTTCTGATGCTGATAAAACTAGAGTAGGCTCTAGGCTTGGCGGAATGGCACCAAGAAAAAGAAGCATGAGCATGAAGCCTAAAGGAAAAGGAATGGGACGAGCTATTTCTGATCTTGATAAAGTCAGACTTGCCACTCTCATGGGCGCTACTGACAGACAACTCATGGGCATGGAAGACGGCGGCGAAGTGCCTAAGAAGTTTAAGGGCTTTTCTAAGCTTCCTGAAAATGTGCAACAGAAGATGGATCCTGTTGCCGCTGCCAAGTATGAAGATGGTGGAGAAGTTGTTCGTGGCATGGGTCGAGCTTATAGGGCTGCGCCCAGAAAGGTTCTGATAAGATAATGAGCAACATGAAAAACGAAGCTCTTCTTGAGAGCCTATTTGAAGAAGGATTAGAGCTTTTTGGCGGCGATGAAGACAAAGCCGCAAAATTTGCTCGTGATCGTTTTGATCAATTGCCAGAGCCTGATTATAAAAATGAGGGCGGTGGGGTTGTTGATCAGGTCACTGAATATTTGAAAAAGCTGATCAGTGAGAGAAAAGAGGCTTTTAGCGGAGAAGTTCCAAAGAAAAAAAATAAAGAACCAAAGTCTTTTGGTCATGGCGGTTTTGTTGATGAAGAGTCTCCAAAGGCTCAGATGGATAAAATAAATATTTCTATCACTTTGAATATGGGTAAGGGATCAGAGATGAATCCTTCAGATGACGGAAATCAAAGAGATATTATGTGATGTTGTATGAATTTGGTGATATAATCATGAAGAGGCTGGTTTCTGGCTTTGCAGCCATGATTACTGCCCTTCTCATGGTTGCGCCGAAGCCAGCCTCACCAAAATGGAGATTAAATGGCTGATGATCAGGGAATCATGGGCGCTTTTTCTGCTCCAACCATGAGCAGTCAGATGTTTGACGCTCTGTCAGATAAAACAAATATGTTTAAAAATCCTATGGGCAGTGAAACTTTGGGTGCGGTAAACCGTGCCATTGTTAGCGCACCGATTGATGCTATTGACCTTATCGGTCGAGCTGGCGAGACTGTTCTACGCGGAGCTGCTACTGGCGCTGGAGAATTAGCACAGGGTCTTGGCATGGGCGAGGCTATGTCTGATCGACTGAAGAGAGATGTTTATGGTCTTGGTATTTCTGCTGGAATTGTTGCGCCGATGGCTGGGCCTCGTCCACGAGGCAAGTCAAATAAGGCGTTGGTCATTGAAGCGCAAAAAGACAAGGTAAAATCACCAGTTGCCAAGCAGAAGCTAGACGAGGACTTAGAGTTTGAAGCTTTAGAGGATGCTTTGAAAGACGCAGATCTTGAGCTTGATGACGCATTGGTTGCCCAAGTTAGATATTATAATCCATATGATGATATGCCTATGTCTACAGACACATTTAATGATGTTCTTATTAATAATTTTGCAACCATTAGAGGAACTGGTAAAAGTCGTGGTGAATCTATGATTGATGCTATGAAAGCAACAGAGGACAGCCTTAATGTTGTTATTGACCGCCCGATACAGGACAAGATCTTTGCCAGACTTGACGATGATTACGGTTTTGGCGCTAATAGAGCAATTAAACGCCGTGAGGAAGCCGTTGCGAATAAAGCCGCTTTGGATGCTCAATTGGCTAGGGCAACGGCAAAGCCAATTCGCACAGTCAGCTTAGAAGAGGCTACACGGATGCAGAATGAGATTAGCGGCATGGGCATACCGCAGCCAGCGCCACAAAGACCGACATTAAGCGTTATTGAAGGCGGGAAGGAATAGAAATGGCTATTGAAAAAGGCATAGGTTCAGTAGAGGCGGCAACGCCTCAAGAGCAAGCTGAAATTGATATAATAGAATTTCCTACGCAGCCTAATGTTATGGAAATGGACGATGGTTCAGCTATTGTTGGTGAAATAGTTGAAGAAACGGCTGTGGCTCAAGACATTCCTTTTGACGCTAACCTTGCAGAATACATTGATGATGGTGATTTAGGCACTATCGCTTCTGATATTTCCAATGATATTGATGATGACATTGCTTCGCGTCAAGATTGGGAAGAGTCATACAAGAGGGGCATTGATCTGCTTGGCATGAACTATGAGGACAGAAGCCAGCCTTTTGAGGGTGCTACTGGTGTTGTTCATCCGTTACTTGCCGAGTCAGTCACACAGTTTCAGGCACAGGCTTATCGTGAAATGTTGCCATCTGGTGGTCCTGTGCGTACACAGACTATGGGGGCAGAGACTCCAGAGCTTGTTCAACAGGCAAATCGTGTAAAAGACTATATGAATTACATGATTACTTACGAGATGGAAGAATACGATCCTGAAACAGATCAAATGTTGTTCTATCTGCCGATTGTAGGATCAACTTTTAAAAAGGTGTACTTTGACCCACTTATGCAAAGAGCAGTCAGCAAATTTGTACATGCTGAAGACCTTGTTGTACCTTATGGCGCGACTGATTTACTTACTGCACCGCGTATTACGCATATTATTCGCATGGACAAGAACGAAGTCCTGAAGCTACAGCTCACAGGTTTTTATAAAGAAGTTGATCTACCAAGCGGTTCTATTACCACCGAAAACAACACAAGTGTTCAAGAGGCTATTGATGACGCACAAGGCGTACAATTGTCTGGGTCTGGTTCAGAAGAGCTTGTTCTTCACGAAGTCCACACATCTTTAGATCTAAAAGGCTTTGAGCATCTTGATGTTGAAGGTGAGGAAACAGGATTAAAAATTCCTTATGTGATCACGATATTAGAAAAAACTGGAGAAATCTTAGCCATTCGACGCAATCATGATGAGATAGATCCGTTAATGCGGCGCAAGCCATACTTTGTGCATTACAAGTTTTTGCCCGGCCTTGGTTTTTATGGTTTTGGTCTGACACATATGATTGGTGGCTTATCTCAAGCATCAACAAGCATTTTACGTCAATTGATTGATGCTGGAACACTATCGAATCTTCCTGCTGGCTTTAAAGCTCGTGGCGCTCGTATTCGTGATGAGGATGAACCGCTCCAGCCTGGTGAATTTAGAGATATAGACTCTGCTGGTATGGATATACGTCAATCCATCATGACTTTACCTTTCAAAGAGCCATCACAAACTCTGTATAGCCTCTTAGGAGGGCTTGTAGAGGCTGGTAGACGGTTTGCGTCTATGGCAGACATGAAGATAGGTGAAATGGGAGGAGACACGCCTGTAGGGACTACAATGGCGATTATGGAGCGTGGCACAAAAGTCATGTCAGCTATCCATAAGCGGTTGCATTACGCACAGAAGCAAGAATTTAAAATTCTAGCTAATATTTTCGCTAGAAACCCAGCACCTGTGTATCCTTATGCTACACCCGGCGCACCGCCACAGATAATGCAACAGGACTTTGATGATCGCGTTGATGTTCTGCCTGTTTCTGACCCGAATATTTTTTCTATGTCACAGAGGATTGCTTTGGCTCAGACACAGTTACAGCTTGTCCAGTCAAACCCAGAGGTTCACGGTGGGACTCAAGGTTTGTATCAGGCATACAGAAACATGTATCAGGCTCTAGGTGTAACAAATATTGACTCTGTTCTTCCGCAGCCACCGCAACCACAGCCCATGAACCCTGCCAAGGAAAACCAAGAAGCAATGCGTGGACAAAGGTTGCAGGCGTTTCCTGACCAGAATCACCAAGCGCATATCGAGTCTCACTTGGCAATTCTGTCAACACCAGTGGCACAAGCTAATGCAACCATCGTTATGACTCTGCAAGGTCATATACAGGAGCATATTGGCATAATGGCTGAAATGCAGGCTCAACAAGAAGTTATGTCGCAGCTTGATCCAGAAGCTCAGATGGTTTTGCAACAGAACCCACAAATGGTTCAACAGCTTCAAGGTGAGATCGCCAATAAAGCAGCAGAGCTTATTGGTGAGTTGACCGAGCAGTTCGCACAAGCCGTATCTCCTGCTGACAATGTTGATCCTCTTGTTGCAATAAGGCAACAGGAACTGTCGTTGCGTGGTGCAGAAATACAACAGAATGCAGAGCAGTTCCAAGAAAAGCAGGAGCTTGAGCGTGAGAAAGAAAGAAACGATGCGCTTATAGCTCAACAGCGCATTGATTTAACAGAAGAGGCTACAGCGGAAAAGACTCGTGTGGCTGAAGAGAGAATACAGACTCAGCGGGATATAGCCGCTGCTAATTTGCAAAGGAGAATGTAATGTCTGCAAGTTCTGTACGTTCAAAATTTATGGAAGTAGAAAAAGAAAAGAAACGTCAAAGACGTTTAATGAAAGAAGGTGTGCAGACTCCTGTTCAGGAAATAGCTCCTGCTGTCGAGTCAGTTCCAGTTGTTGAAGAAGTTGCTCCTGTCACAAAATCTTTTGTAAAAAAAGTGACTAAGAAGAAAGCTGCAGCTAAAAAGGCAAAGTAATGACTGGTAAAAAAGATACACCTACTTTGAAAGAAGCCTTTCTGGCTCTTGATGACGAGCGGTTTAAAATTTTAAAGGAAGCCATAGAAGCTGGGAAGAAAGGGTTTAAATATGATACGAAAACTGGTCAACGTGATTTTGGCTTTAATGGAGGAGGCGAGGTCTGCCGTGGTCAAGGCCGTGTCTCGCGTAAAAGAAAGTTTAAGATGTACTAAATAATGGCTCAGAAAAAATTACAAAAAGAGTCTGTCTACGCCGATTACGATGAAGATGGTGACGGCATTGTCAGTGATGCAGAACTCGCTCATGTCAAAGAAATAAAGAAAACGGAAACTGAATTACGCAAAAACCTAGCTCAACTGCGTATGGCTAGATATACATTGATCTCAATGGGGGCGTTTACTTTGTCCATGTTCTTTATACCATTAGATAGAGTTACAGCGTTAAGTGACATTAGTAATTTGTTTTACATATCTGGCGCAGGCATTGTTGGAGCCTACATGGGAACAACAGCTTGGATGAATAGGAAGTAAATAGGGCAACTTTTAAAGTAAAGGGCAAAAAATGGAAGCGATACTGTTAATTGGAGCATTGGCTTATGGAATGCACCACTACCATCAAAATGAAAATCAACAAGATACCATCATAGACGTAGGTCAGAAGGTCGTTTTTAACGAGGGTTTAGAAGAAATCGACTGGTCAAAAGCTGGTAACTTTAGGGTATCAAGCACTGAAAACAACGTAAAGTGGGTTGTAATTAGTGATGGTTAATGTCCATCACACAGTTGAGGTGGCTTACATACTGGTCATTTCTATGTGGGGGCATACAGGTTCAGATTGGGAATATATTGGCAATCAGGTTTCTTTACAGCAACCCATGACGGAAGCGCAGTGTTTGTATTTGATTGAGGAAGATATGTGGCAAGCTAGTTATCAAAATAGATATTACAAAATGATGGCTCATTGCTTTCCAGAGGATTGTGCAGGGATGAAAAGTTGTGACTGAAGAAAAGAAAAAGCCAATATCGTTAGCTGTTGGGGAGAACAGCTTTGAACTGGTGCTTCGCATATTAGGTAATGAGTTTATAGCTATACGGATAGGTTCTACTAATTTTAGCGGCAAGCTTATAGCAGGTGGAGTGCTGCTTTTGTTTTTTACTTTTATGTTGATGGAGGTTTTTGGTCTGTCACGTATAATGGGTGTTGAATGATGTTTTATGTTTTGCCCTTAATATGGACGTTCTCTTTTCTAGGTGGCTACCTGTGGGGCTGATGTGGCAACCAAGTTAAGCGAAAACACAGAATTATCTATGCCCATTCGCAATTTGATTGCGATGGTGGTTGGAGCAGCAGTAGCAACGTGGGCATATTTTGGAGTTATTGAAAGATTAAACACTATTGAAAATAAATTTATTCTCGTTGAAACAGATTTAGGTCAAAACACAGAGTTTCGTATCAAGTGGCCTAGAGGCGAAATGGGTAGTTTACCCGCCGATTCAGAACAGTTTATGATGATAGAGCATTTAGCTAGTGAGTTAGAAAAGTTGGCTGAAAACATAGAAAGCGGTAACGCACCACACGATCAGCAACAAAAGCTGGTTTTAGAGTTTTATGATAGGCGGCTGACCAAGATAGAAGACAATATAGAAAAGCTGGTGAATAAAGAATGATTGAAGTTACCTTTGTTTTACTATTGATGATTGGCGATGAAAAAGTAGAATATACGCCGTATGAAAACTTGTCTCAATGTTTGACGGTGCGCCGTAAAATCAAGCGTAATACTGGACATACAATTGATTTTGATAAAAGGTGGGCATGTAAGCAGTTGAAGGTAAAAATTGAAGCAGGCGAAATAATGGAGATTATTGAGCAATGATACAGGCACTCATAGGTCCAATTGCAAATTTAGCCAGCACTTGGATGGAAGGTAAAGTTGAAGAGAAAAAAGCTGTGGCTGGTGCAAAAGTAGCAAAAGCTAGAGCTGAAGCAGTAATTATGGAGAAAAAAGCCACAGGTGAGATCGACTGGGATCTTAAAATGGCTGATGCTTCAGCCTCGTCCTGGAAAGACGAGTGGTTAACAATTTTGTTTTCTGTGCCATTGGTGCTTGCCTTTTGTGGTGAGTGGGGTAGAAGCATTGTCACAGACGGGTTTACTGCTTTGCAGGAAATGCCCGAATATTATAGATACACGCTTGGAGTTATCGTAAGCGCAAGCTTTGGAACACGAGCGGCAACAAAGTTTTTTGGTAAAAAATAATGGACGCAATTACACTTGCGGAATATTTGTTAAAGAACATACGCCAAGACAAAGCTGATTATACACAGCGTCTGGCTGATGGTGCGATAGAGGATCATTCCGACTATCGGTTCATGGTGGGGCAGATACGCGGCTTGACCCAGTGTGAGGAACACATAAAGACCGCGATGAAAGGCGTAGAGCTGGAAGATGGCTAAAAAACTATTCGTCCCTGAGAGGATGGCAAAAAAACCTGACATCAAAGCGGTGCCAGAGGCAATACAAAAAGGATTTAGTTCTGAAGAGTCTGAATCAAAAAATACAGAAGACCCATCTGAAATGGATGTGTCTGTAATCGACAGGCTTCCTAATCCAGTTGGATATAGGCTTCTTGTTATTCCCTATTACATGAAACAAAAGACTGCTGGAGGAATTATTATTCCCGAAGCCATTCGTGAACGTGAAAATCACGCAACTGTTGCTGCTTATGTCGTTAAAATAGGCCCTGACGCATATACTGACGCAAATAAGTTCCCCACAGGTGCTTGGTGTGATGAGAAATCATGGGTACTTATGGGCAGATATGCTGGAAACAAGTTTAAAGTGGACGGTTTAGAGGTAAGACTCATAAATGACGATAATGTTATCGCAACTATCCTTGACCCAGCAGATATTTCGTATGTATAGTGTGAATGGGAGTTCATTATGAATGAAAATCAATTAATGGAAAACGAATCTGAAGAAAATGTATCAATTGAGCTTGAAGACGCTCAATCTTCTTCTATTCCTGTTGAAACAGAGGTTTCTGCTGCTGAAGAGCAAACCAGTACAATTGTACAGGAAGATGATTCTGGCGAACTTGAAAATTACAGTGAAAATGTTCAAAAGCGCATAAATCAATTAACAGCTAAACGTAAGCAGGCAATTGAAGAGGCAGAAGCTGCTTATACTTATGCTCAACAAGTTCAACAACAAAACGAAGAAATGAAACAGCGTATAGCCCAGTTAGATCAGGGGTATATTAACGAATATGGAGGTCGAGTAGAAAGTCAGTCTCAAGCGGCAGAACGTATGTTGCAAGAGGCTTATGACAATGGCGATATGAAAAAGGTTGCTGAAGCGCAAAAAATAATTTCAAAGCTTGCAATTGAAGAAGAACGCATTCGTATTCAAAAGTCTCGCCAAGAACGTGCTGCACAACAAGCAGAGCAAGCAGTTCAACAGCCTCAACAGCCTCAACAGCCTCAACAACAAGAGCTTGATCCAAAATTAAAAAACTGGATGGGCAAAAACTCTTGGTTTGGCAGTGATATGTTTATGACTCGCGGAGCGCAAGCCATACATGAAGAATTGGTGGGTCAAGAAGGGTATGACACATCATCAGATGAGTATTACGCGGAGATTGACAGGCGCATGCGCCAAGAGATGCCGCACAAGTTTCAGGAGAAACGGCAAAACGCCCAGACCGTTACTCCTGCGTCCAATGGACGGTCATCAGTTAAAGGTGGGCGGAAGAAGACGGTGGAGTTAACGCCGGGACAGGTGGCTTTTGCTACTAAAATGAAGATTCCTCTTGAGTTATACGCAAAAGAGGTCGCAAAGCTGGAAAGGAAAGCGACATGACTGATCGTGCAAGCCGGGATTCGCAAACCCGTGAAAAACAAGCGAGAGTTGCAGATTGGCGTCCGCCCTCTACTTTAGAGGCTCCAGAAGCCCCCGTTGGCTACAAACACCGTTGGATCCGTGAGTCTGTCATGGGCTACGATGACCGAAATAACATTCACAAGAAGCGAAGAGAAGGATGGGAACTGGTAAGAGCTGAAGACTATCCTGATTTTGATGCTCCTGTATTGGACGAAGGTAAAAACGCTGGCGTGATTGGCGTAGGGGGTTTGGTTTTAGCCAGAATCCCTGAAGAAATCGTGGAACAAAGAACTGCTCACTATAATAAAGTGACGCAGAATCAAATGGAAGCTGTGGATCGTGATTGGATGCGTGAAAACAATCCAAACATGCCAAAGCAAAAAGCTCAACGCTCCTCTTCCGTATCCTTTGGTGGACCAAAGGGAGGGGAATAATTAGTCAAGGAGACTAGATCATGGCGAATAATGATGCCGCATTCGGCATGCGCCCTGTCAAAAGAGTAGGTGGAACACCCTACACTGGTGGGCAAAGCCGTTATCGTATCGCCGCTAACTATGGAACAGCCATTTTCCAAGGAGACATGGTTGCTCAAGTTACTGGTGGTGGGATTGAAGTTCACGCTGACGGTGGCACTGTGCCAATCGTTGGTGTGTTTAATGGATGTCAGTACACTGATCCAACAACAGGTGAGCAGAAGTTTTCAAACTTCTATCCTGCAAGCACTAATGCTTCTGACATTATTGCTTTTGTCATTGATGACCCTATGGTTATCTTTGAAATTCAGTGTAATGCTGCATTCCCTGTTGCTGACTTGTTTGGCAACTTTGACATTGTTTACACTTCCGCTGGAAGCACAACAACTGGACTTTCAGGAGCCGAGTTGAATGTTTCTGATGGTGGTACAGCTACAACTTTGTCAGTTAAGGTGATAGACATTTCAGAAGATCCAGAGAACAGCGATGTTGGATCTGACGCGACAAATGTTCTATGCGTTATTCAAAACCATATATTCGGCGTTAAAGGCGCTGGATTGGCATAAGGAGGCTGATCAATGGCTATTTCTCGCGCACAACTAGCGAAAGAGCTAGAACCCGGCCTCAACGCTCTATTCGGAATGGAATATGATCGTTATGATGCCGAGCATGCTGAAATCTACGACACCGAATCTTCAGATCGTGCATTTGAAGAAGAAGTGATGCTCGTTGGTTTTGGAAATGCAAACACCAAATCAGAAGGTGCTGGCGTTACGTTTGACTCTGCTTCAGAGGCTTACACAGCACGTTACACACATGAGACAATCGCTCTTGCTTTTGCTTTGACTGAAGAAGCGATGGAAGACAATTTGTATGACCGCCTTGGCGCACGTTATACAAAAGCTCTTGCTCGTTCTATGGCTCATACAAAGCAAGTTAAAGCTGCTGCTACGCTAAACAATGCGTTTGACAACGGCTTTACAGGTGGTGACGGTAAGGAGCTTTGCGCTACTGACCATCCACTAGCTGGCGGTGGCACTCTTCGTAACGAGCCATCAACTGCTGCTGACCTCAACGAAACATCTCTTGAGAATGCCTTAATTGACATCTCAACATTCGTTGACGAGAAGAACATGATTATCGCTCTTCGCGGTATGAAGTTGATTGTTCCTCCACAGCTTCAGTTCATTGCTGATCGCCTTCTTGAGTCAACACTTCGTCCAGGCACAGCCGACAACGATGTGAACGCTCATAGAAACATGGGCATGCTCCCAGAGGGTTATGTCGTTAACCACTTCCTGACTGATACAGATGCTTTCTTTATCAAGACGGATGCACCTAACGGCTTCAAACACTTTGAGCGCACACCAATGTCAACTGGTATGGAAGCTGACTTCGATACTGGTAACATGCGGTTTAAAGCCCGTGAGCGTTACAGCTTTGGATTTAGTGATCCAAGAGCAGTATTTGGCTCACCAGGAGCATAAATAGAACAATTGTTCTTATTAGAAAGAGCGGCTTCACAGCCGCTCTTTTTTGTTGTATAGTTTTTTATTCCTGACAGCCCATTGGGGGCTGACACTAGCCACGACAGGAGATTGACATGGCTACTACTACTTTTTCCGGGGCCGTTCGGTCTAAAAACGGATTTCAAGTAATTAATGAAGATGGCACTACTGGTGCAATTACTCAGACAGGCTTTTCTGTAAATGCAACAGGTCAGCTTATTTCTATGGGTACTCGCAAGATTCAAACATTTGCAGTGAGTTTGGCTGATACAAATGCAGCAGGAACTACCTATGCAAATGGCGATGTTCTTGTGGAATTAGGTGCGTTGAACGCAGACCATCCAGATGCTCTAGTGACAGCTAGTAAGTTTTTCATTCACAAAGTCGTGCTTGGGATTACAACAGCCGCTGCTAGTGATGCAAATTCTTTAGCCAATTTACAGCTTAGTGCAACTTCTGGCACTGCAACAAACACAGCGGTATCATCTGGAACAGAAATTGTTGGTGCGGGGGTTACTTCGTTTAATCCACGCATTTCAGCTACAGACTCTGTAACTGAAATTGACATTGATCTTGATGCTACTGCTGGCACTTTTCATGTGTTTGAACCAAATATTAGTGCAGCGATTGCAAGTAATAATTTGTACATGTGTGCAGGAGACGCTTGTGACACGGCTTTGACAGCTTTCCGTGCCACCCTTGAAATAGAATACTCTGTTTACTAAAGGGAGATTAACATGGCGGATGCTGTAACATCACAGACGCTTGTTGATGGTGAAAAAACTGCTGTATTAAAGTTCACCAATATTTCTGATGGTTCTGGTGAAAGTGCTGTTAAAAAAGTAGATGTTTCTGCTTTAGTTAATAACGCTATAGGTCAAGCCTGCGCCAGAGCTACTATAGAAAAAATTTGGTGGCAGTGTAATGGCATGAAGGTCAAAATACTATTTGACGCTTCAACAGATGATTTTTGTATTGAATTAGGCGAAAATCAAAGTGGTCATCACGATTATACCAGTTTTGGTGGTTTGACGAATCCAGCAAGTTCTGGTGTTACAGGTGACATAATGTTCACAACTGTAGGTCATTCTTCTGCTGATACATATACCATCATTATGCAAGTAAGGAAGAGCTATTAAAATGGCTCGTAAGAGGGATAAACAACCTCCTAAAACTAAAAAATATTTCCGCTCCACCAAAAGTGGGGCGGGAATGACAAAAGCTGGTGTCGCTCGATACAAGCGTGACAATCCTGGCAGTAAGTTAAAAACCGCTGTTACAGGCAAGGTTAAAAAAGGTAGCAAGGATGCTAAACGGCGTAAGTCATTTTGCGCTAGATCTGCTGGGCAGATGAAAAAGTTTCCCAAGGCTGCCAAAAATCCTAATAGTCGTCTAAGACAGGCTAGGAGAAGGTGGAAATGTTAAATGCCCAGTTTATTGCAGGAACTGTATTTGTGGCCTTTGTAGGAGCTTGTGTGGCTGGTTTAACATGGATTTCGTCAACTCTTATTGAAGTTGACAAGAATGTAGCGGTTATGGCTATGAAAATTGATACTAACAACGAAAAAATAGATCAGCTCCATGACATGATCAGACCAATGTGGGAGGAGTTTACAGGGAGAACTTACGATGGCAATCTCGCGCAGTTCAATTCCGAAACAAATTTCAAATCCACCATCAAAGCGGAGTTCTAAAATGCCAAAAGATGCTTGTTATAGAAAGGTAAAAGCTCGTTATAGAGTTTTCCCAAGTGCATATGCAAGTGGGGCAATTGCTAAATGTAGAAAGGTTGGCGCAGCTAATTACGGCAATAGCAGTAAGAAGAAAGCCAAAAAGAAGGCTACTGGTGGTGTTGTAACAATGAATAATGGAGGGGCAGTTACAAGGGCAAAACGTCCATCTAGCAATCCAAAAGTTGCTAGAGGATGCGGTGTTGTCATGAGTAACAAAAGAAAAGCTACTCAATATTCATAGAGGTTTAGATGGAACCAATATCAACGGCGTTAGCTGGCATAGCCTTATTTAAATCTGCTGTTGATGGTATTAAAGGTGCTATTAGCACAGCTAACGATGTAGGTGACATTGCTGGGTACATAGACAATCTTTTTGAAGGTGAAAGCCAAGTACAGAAAAGACGCAATAAAAAGTCTGGCGTAGGTGTAGGAGATCAGTTTGGTATAAAGTCAGTAGCGCAGGAGGTTATAGATGCGAAGCTGGCGAAAGAACAAATGCAGGAAATAGCCTCCATGGTTGACATGCGGTTTGGGCATGGAACGTGGTCTGGCATTGTGGCTGAAAGAGCGAGACGAATACAAGAAGCGAAGGAAGCTGCAGCAGCGGCTAGAAGAGAAGCTGCTAAACGTCATAAAGAACTGCAAGAGAATATAAAACTTGCATTTATGATAGGTGGAGTAATTATAGTTACTATGGGGCTATTTTTTGTGATGATGGTTACTATAGCTAGAGGGGCTGATTACTAGATGGCAGTCAGGAAAACGAAAAGTGGGTTGGCGCTCAAGAGGTGGTTTAAAGAAGACTGGAAAGACCAGCGCACGGGGAAAGCATGTGGGCGTAGGAAGGGTGAAAAACGGGGTACTCCATATTGCCGCCCCACCAAAAGGATTTCTTCTAAGACCCCTAAAACAGCCAGCGAAATGACAGCTTCCGAAAAGCGAAGTCGTATCGCTCAAAAGAAGAGGATTGGACAACCAGCAGGTAAGCCAAGAAGGGTGAAGTCATTAAAGAGAAAGAAGAAATAAAAGACATTATTGAAAATTGGATAATGACAGATTTAAGTGTAGTAGATCCTGATCTTGGTTTTGCACCCTGTCCTTATGCAAAAAAAGCATTTTTAGATAAAAAACTACTGGTTATTGAATGTCTTGATAGAGAGGATTTGTGGAAAACCATATCAGTTCGATGCAAAAACTTTAGCGACAAACACTCTGTTGTAATTTGTTTTGAAGAGGATCCATCACAGACATACGAAGAAGTAGAAGCGGCCTGTATTGCAATGAATGAGTGGTTCGCGTTAAACAAAATGGACGTTTGGTTACTTGCTTTTCAAACAAATTTTACGATGGTATTTATACAGAAATTGTCAGAACTAGATGATGCTAGTCAAAAGCTTGAAAAAATGGGATACTATAAAAATTACGATCCAGATGACTATGTGCGTTTAATTTTAAACAGGCGAATGAGGTTACAAAATGGCTGATACAAAAAAACAAATGGCTGCACTCAAAGAGTTAGCAGAAAAAATGGGTTTTGGTTTAACTAAAAAAGTCACACCTAAAAAAATGATGGGCGGCGGCGCTACAAAAGCTCCAAAGCGTATGCGTGGTGGAGGGTCAACCGTTCCTAAAAAAATGAAGGGTGGTGGTGCCACTAAAGCCCCTAAACGCATGCGTGGTGGCGGCTCAACAATCCCGAAAAAAATGAAGGGTGGCGGAGCTACTAAAGCTGTATCTCCTCGTAAAGCTATGGCTATGGGTATGATGCTTGGCGGTAAGGTTAAAAAGTAATGGCTGTATCAGCGTCCACTGATTTTGAGCTTGATGTAAGTGATTACATTGAAGAAGCTTTTGAGCGTTGTGGTTTAGAAGTCCGCACTGGCTATGACTTAAAAACTGCAAAAAGATCACTTAATCTTATGTTTGCTGATTGGGCGAACAGAGGCTTAAATCAGTGGACTATTACTCAAAGGACTCAAGCTTTAACTCAAGGAACGTCTAGCTATACACTCGGCGCAGATGTTATTGACGTTCTTTCAATGGTTATACAAAGAAGCGGTTCTGATCTTGCAATGAGCAAGGTAAGTAGAGACACATATTTAAATATCCCTACTAAAACCACACAGTCTAGGCCAACGCAGTTTTTTGTTGATAGGCAAGTTACTCCTGTAATAAAAATTTGGCCTACGCCAGAAAACAGCACTGATGTGCTTTATTATGATGCTTTAACTAGAATAGACGATGCAGATACTTTTACGAACACATTAGATGTTCCTTTTCGTTTCTATCCTTGTTTAGCGGCTGGATTGGCCTACTACATATCCATTAAAAAAGCTCCAGATCGAGTCACTATGCTAAAAGCCATGTATGATGAAGAGTTTTTTAGAGCGCAATCAGAGGATCGTGATAGAGCTTCATTTAGTGTGAGTCCTAATCTTCAATTTTATAGAGTTAGATAATGGGCAAATTTGCTGTTGGAAAAAACGCTTATGGAATATCTGACAGGTCTGGTTTCAGATACAGATTGCGCGACATGCGTAAGGAATGGAATGGATTGCTTGTTGGCAAAGATGAATATGAGCCTAAACATCCACAGCTAGAAGTAAGGCGCAAAACTGTTGACGCACAAGCTTTAAGAGATCCAAGGCCAGACAGGTCAGAGCTTGTTGATACTACAATTAGTTTTCCTATTTTTAATTTAGATACTTTATTGTTTGAGGCACAAGTCCCGCAAGCTCAAGGTCAAGTAGGCACAGTTACTTTTGGTGGCAATGTATTCACGCCAACAAGTGCAACAGTGTCAGGAGTCACTGGAACCATGACTTTGGGTAATGTGACTGCCTCTGGCACTGGAGCAACTATAGCGGCAACGTATGTCGTAACAGTTTACAATCCTGGATCTGGCAATAAATATTATATTGATGGGGTGCAACAAACTACTGTCACTTTGACAGAAGGCAGCACATACAGGTTTGATCAGTCAGATAGTAGCAATTCAGGGCATCCTTTAAGATTTTCAACAACTTCCAACGGCACTCATAGCGGTGGTTCTGAGTATACCACAGGAGTTAGCACTAGCGGCACTCCAGGGTCATCTGGAGCTTATACACAGATAACAGTAGCCAGTGGCGCTCCTACATTGTACTACTATTGTACAAATCACAGTGGCATGGGCGGACAGGCGAATACACCATGAGCTATACATACACCACACTAAAAACTTCTATAAAAGACTATACAGATAATTCTGAAACAGTTTTTGTTTCTCATCTTCCAGATTTTATTAAAAGTGCGGAAGAGCGTATTTTAAAAGAAGTGGATTTAGACTTTTTTCGTAAAAATGTATCTGGAGCGATGACTTCAGGAAATAAGTTCTTGGCAGTTCCTACTGACTATTTAGCTTCTTTTAGTTTAAGCATTACCAATTCTAGTTTGACAGAGTTTCTTTTGCAAAAAGACGTTAATTTTATTCAAGAATTTAATCCAAATCCAGCGACTACTGGAACTCCAAAGTATTACGCTCTGTATGATTATCAAAATTTTATTTTATCTCCTACGCCAAACGCCGCGTTTGATACAGAGCTTCATTATTATTACAGGCCAGTTAGTCTTACAGCGAATAAAGTTAATTTAACGGTTAACAACGTCACAGGCACTTTTCAAGCCAACGAAACAATCACTGGCGGTACTAGCGGAGAAAGCACCACTATTAATACAATTACATCTGCCACCGTTTTTGTAATAACTGTTCCTACAGGAGAATTTACCGTTGGTGAGACAATAACAGGAGGCACAAGCGGAGCCACTGGAATTGTAGTATCAACGTCTGCTGACATAACTACAACTTGGATTAGTGAAAATGCTAAAAACACTTTGTTATATGCTTGTTTAATTGAAGCTTACACCTTCATGAAAGGTGAAACGGACATGCTGCAACTTTACATTGCGAGGTATTCAGAGTCTGTGCAAAGATTGCAGAATTATGCAAAAGGAGTTGAAAACTCAGATGCTTATCGTGAGGGGTTAGTAAGGGCAACAAAAACATGAAAATAGCAATTATAGGCTTGGGAGGCAGTTACGCTGATTATATTCGTGCAAGAATTGCTTCTGAAAAGTTTGATGAAGTTTGGGGTATAAATTGTATAGGTGACATTATACACGTTGATAAGACGTTTATGATGGATCCCGTGTCTCGATTCTTGGACACAGAGAATGCAGGCTTACAAACTGGTGTAGCTAGAAATTTTTTAAAAAATAACAAAAAACCAATATTTACTTGCGAGTTAGATAAACGAGTATCTCATTTAGAACTTTATCCGCTTGAGGAAGTAACTAAAGAAATAGGTTTTGCATATTTTAACAACACTGTTGCTTACGCTTTAGCGTATGCAATATACAAAAAAGTTGAAAAAATATGTTTATTTGGATTGGATTACTCTTACAAGAACGTAAATATAGCAGAAATGGGCAGAGCTTGTTGTGAGTTCTGGTGTGCTATTGCTATATCAAGAAACATTAAAATAGAAATTGCTCATAATTCTGGTCTTATGGATACAAATGTACCAGCTCACGAAAAATTGTACGGGTATCACAGATTAAAAGATCCTCTTGTACAAACAGTGCAAGATGGTCAGTTGCTAATTACCAGACAATCACAATACGAAGCTCCAGAACCTATGGACGATCAACCTTTAATATTTGGAAGACACGACAATGTTACTCCTTTAAAGGAGGTAAATAATGTTTGATTTAAACGTAGGAACTGTAGGAGCAGTTAACATTGTAACGTCTGAGAATGGCGGACTGTCTAACGATCAGATAGCAGATATGCTGGCTAGTAAACTGATTTACATATCAGATGAGGCACCAGAG
>Ga0208919_1000989_pt1 | contig 17380 bp, 23 predicted proteins | sample 4_EtaG_FD_184076 | JGI IMG/M metagenome (GOLD analysis project Ga0208919, IMG submission 184076) | Marine viral communities from the Subarctic Pacific Ocean - 4_ETSP_OMZ_AT15127 metaG (SPAdes) (version 3) | ecosystem: Environmental > Aquatic > Marine > Oceanic | place: Pacific Ocean | collected...
ACCCCTCTAAGGTTTGACCACTTATATCAGCATAGTCATCAACACCAGTTGTTGCTGGAGTAGACATTATATAACTAGCACCAGGATCTACTCTTACAGTAAAGTCAGTTGAATTATCACCTTCTACATTTAACATCACAGCCTGATCTCCATCTAAATTTGTTATCCTTAAGTATCTAACAGAAGTTCTAGATATAGTTCCACTTCCCCAGTTTGCTCCAAAACCAATTAAAGCTGTTTCTGTAGCTGTTACAGTGACAACTCTAGAAAAAATTTCATTTATACCTGTAAAAGACAGTGTTTTAATTCCACCATATTTGTTTCCATGAAGTGATATATCCTCTTTTATTGTTGTTGTTAATGTTGCCATAATACTAATCTATACTAAATTTCTATTTATTTTTTGATAATGAACTGTTAGGTATCTAGCTGCACTAGTTCTTGTTGTTACACCTATTTGTGGTACAAAATGTCTACCAGTATGTAATGCTGAACCTGAGGTTGTTGTTGTTGCTGCTACCCTGCCATAGATATAAATATCAGAAGCATCAGGAAAAGACTTTGTTGCTGCTGCAGTTATAGTTATGCTTGTTGCAGAAGTTACAGCAGTTACTGTTCCCCAAGCAACACCTGTACTGTTTGTTATAATATCACCCACAACAATCTGAGTTGTAGCATCTGTTCCAGATACAGTCACAACTGAAGATGAACCACTAGATAAAGAGACTGCTCCATTTACATTTACCCCTGTATCACCAACACCTGATATAGTGGTTAAGCCATATTGAACACCATTTATATAAGCCTTAATTGTTCTGTCAGATGCTATTTCAATTTTAAATTTATAAGTATTACCTTCAGTTACTAACACTCCTAAATTAGTGACATAGTCAGTTCCATTAACATTATAAACAAAATGCCATGTAGTTGTTGTGCTTTGGTATCGCAACATGTCAGTTGCAGCAGAATTATCTGAATCGTAATAAAAATAAGCAGCATCCACAAATTGAGTGTAATTATGTTCTGCATCTAAATAAGATGAGTCATGGCCATCAATAGTAGCATCACCACCTAAACCTACTACATACCTTACAGTATTTTTAGCAGTTGCTGCAGTGCCATGTAGAGTTACAGCACATTCCCAAACAACTTCGTCATCTGTACCCCACCCTATATTATGCCAAGCTGATTGATTAGTGTCAACATGTGGCATTATAAACATCTCATCATTGTCTGTAGTGTCAGTTGTTAATAATATACCAGTTCTGTTTGAATCAAAAGTACATAGAGCAGATGTATTACCATCACCTTGTATTTCAAAGTTTCTATTAGCAATTACCCTAGTTGCCTCAGATGTGTTTGCTAAATCAGCATTTATACCTGGTTTTTGATAGAAGTATTCTTCTAGCTTATATTTACCTGATGGAGAAACTACATTTGCTGCAGTTATACTACCTGTGCATGTTATATCACCAATGACATGTAGTGGAGATGTTGGAGAGGTATTGCCAATTCCAACATAACCATTACTAGTTATTCTCATTCTTTCTTCTGGGTCTGCTCCACCATCAGTCGTGCTAAAAGACAAATAAGCATCTCTAGTTGTAGCATCAGATGTCCAATCTGATTCAGTGCCTGCAGATATTCTAGCTGCTGTTTCTACTGCAGGAGTAGAAGCATCGTAATAATACTGATTAAACAAGATGCTACCCCTTGTACCATCCATGTCAGCAGCATTAGATTTGTTGGTTATTGCTAATATATCTGTATTTAATTTAGCAGTTCCTGTTTCTCTTATTTCTAAAGTATTGCTTGGGTCTGTTACATTTTCTCCTATACCTATTCTTTTATTTGAACCATTAACAGAAAATAGAGTTTCAGAATTTGCATGTATGTCAAACGCTTGAGCAAGATTTCTTGATTCAAATTTAAACTTTTTATCAGCATCTCCAAAATGTATAAATCCAGTAGTAACAGTATCTTGACCTATACCTATTGCACCTGATCCTGCTGATGCACCATTCATTATAAGCACAGCTCCTGAGTTAGAGTTTGCTGCAGGATTACTAGATATGTAGTTCTCATTTGCCTGAATAGCAGTGCTAGATGTACCACCACCCACTGTAGCAACTGGATTACAGTCTCCTATGCAAAAAGCATATTGACCTCCCTTGCCAACTAAAAACGATGCGTTGCCATTATCCACAGTAATGGCTTGACTTGATCCTGCGTTTATTTGTAATTTACCAACAGCAGGGGTTACACCTATACCAAGGGTAGTTGAAACCTTTACCTTATCTGTAGCTATAGATAAATCACTATCATTTCCAGCTCCATCTTCAACAGCAGTTAGTGTTGCTGAAAGAGTAGAGTCACTAGCAGTTTTTAATAAACTAGTATATCTGTTAGCTATTGTTTGTCCACTTAATGTTGCCATATTCTAAATCTCTACTCCAAAGTTTAATATCATTAATCTAAACTTTGCACAACTTGTTTTATCACAAGAACTGCAAAGACAATATTTTAATTCAAATATAGTTATAGTGCCAAGCCTTACAGACACACCATATTTTTCTTTTTTATTTCCAGCTTTCCAAGAGTTAATCCAATTCATAATTAATTAAATTTTGCTAACATTATATTATCTATACTTGCTTGTACTTCTTTTTTATCTGCCTCTAATTCAAACATTATATTTGCTTTAAACCTATCTTTTTCCTCCCCACTTTCAAATATAATAACAGTTGGTATCGAAGTAACTTTATATTTTTCTTGTAAATCAGGGTGCTTTCCTATGTCTACTCTATATTTTTCGCAATCATTTAGTTTACTTAATTCTGCAAACTCATTAGAGCTATTCCAATCAACCCAAAACTCAACAGCAACAATGTCTTTAGCTATTTTGTTTTTAAAATCACTAGGATTTAAAAAGTCTTGAGAGCAAGCCTTTAAACTAATGAATAAAAAAAACAACAAGAATATTAATAGTTTTAAATCTAAATATTTCATATTATTTCATGTTATCTAACTTATTTCTAAGATATTTCATGTCTTCTTTTATTTCTTTAACGTCCTCCTCTGTTTTTAAAATTGAAGCTCTTATATATTCATCTTTCATTTTGAACTCCATTTTAGTAACCTCTGGTTTAGTAGGCTCAGGTAAAAGTTTAGCCTCATCTATATCAGCCTGTAAAGTAAACCACATACCAACTAGAGTAGCTATTAATACAGATATACCACCTAAAGTCTTAAGACTTACTTGAAACTTAGAATCTTCTGATAATTCTTTCATTATTTATTTTTTAACAAATTTTCTATTCCCCTTAGACTTTTTATTCATTCCCCCATCTTCCATATAACCCATTTTATTTCTAACTTTTTTAGGTAGTCTTTTTAAACCTTTACTTCCTTCTGGAACAGGCTTAAGAGAACCACCATGCTTATATTTAGTAACTCCACCATGTTTCATTTTACCCATAGCTGATCCTGCACCACCACCTGCAGCTCCACCTGCCATCTTAGCAATCATGCCCATCATAGCTTTTCTCTTTTTTAGTTTAACTTTTCCACCCTTCTTCATTCTCATTGATTGAGGAGTGTATTCTTCGTTATCCTTTTTTTGAGTTTGAGGAATATATTCTCTTCTTTCCTCTTTTTCTGGAACTTTAGTTGGTTCAACTTTTGGTCTTCCTTCTTCTGGAAGTTTTGTTGATTTAGCCAAACTCTCTACTGTTGTAACCTTAACTGGCTTTATAGATAATGGAGTTTGCTTTCTTCCATTTTTATTATCTTTTACCTCTTCTTTTGGTTTCTCATCATCTTTTTTATCCTCTATAGGATTGCCCTTAGAATCAACTTTAATTTTGTCTGTTTTTATTGGACCAACTTTAACTACTTCTTTTTTAGATAAGTTTTTCTTTTTTTCAAACTCTGCCATTCTTTGCTCATAGTCAGAAGTCATAGTTGGAGTAAGATTTTTATCTAGAGAACTTCCCTGTGGTATAACCATTGAGCTTCCACGCCAATTTAATACTTTTTCTCCTTTTTCATTAAAACTTACTGAAAGAGAGCCACTACGAAAAATATCTTCCCACTTATACTTGCCTGGTCCAAATGGAACGTCTTTAAACCAATTAAGTTTATTAGCTTTTAGTGTTTCTCTATCTGCTTTTGTTAAGGTAAATCCACCTTCATTATATTTTGGAGTTCCACCCTTTGCGTATTTTTTTAAAATTTTCATTTTACTATTATTTATTTTTTTTTGATTTATTTTTTTGCCCATCTTTAGTTTCAGTGGTGTATGATTTACCTTTCCACTTAAACTTTTTAGCACCTGCTCTTTTTGCAGCAGCAAAAGCCTCACCAAAAGTTAATTGATTTGGGTCAGCGTCTCCAGCAGGTCCATATACCTTATTGTCCTGAACCTTTCCTCCCTGTCTATATCTGGTAACCATTCCTCTTTCTTCTTCAAACTTGCCTTTACCACTTCTTATCTTACCCTTTCTACTCTTTCTAGATAAGGTCTCTCCTGACTCAGATCTAAATGAATATGGATTTGGATTGTATATTTTAAACTGGTCATAGTCTCGCAGTCTTCCTGAACCCTTTCTAACTTTTAAACCAAGTTTATCTTTAAGGTTTTTATACCATCTCCTTGGAGATATTCTTCTTCCACCAGTGTAAGTTAGGCCTCTTTCTTCTCTAGCCTCTTGTCTAGATTTTTTTCTCATTGTTTTTCTAAACTGTCTTTGCTCTTTTTTATTGGCCCTCATTTGTTGTCTCTCCATTCTTCTTTCTGACCTAGCCTGTTGTCTAGAATATTTTTTTCTACTCTTTTCTGACATTGAATCAGATCTTTTTTCTTCTATAGCCCTTCTTTTTTCTGCCCTCTTTTGTTCCTTCGCTTCCTGTTTTGCAATTTTTTCTTTATTCCAGCTAGAAAGATACTGACCTCTCTCAGAGGGTTTTACTATAACATTCTTTTTTTCTTTTTTCTCCTCAGAAGGTTTTACTATTTTATTTTCTTTTTTTTCATCTTCCACCTTCCCACCATTAGAGTATTTTTTTAAAACTTTCATTTTTATTTCTTTTTTCTGTTAACTCTAGGTTTCCCTATAGCGATTATAATTGCCACTCCCTTTTTGTTTGCTTTAACTTTTCCACCATGTTTGTACTTTATAACAGGGTTCTTTATAAGAGGGCTAGCTTTTGAATCTTTCTTTTCCTTTTTAAGAGGGCTAGCTTTTGAATCTTTCTCTTCCTTTTTCTTCATCAAGTAATCTTCTGGCCCAAATCCCCCTTCCCAAGATTTATTCATCTTTCTTATTAACTTACGATTCTTTCGAGTGTTAATTTTATTCTTCTTCTTTTTTCTTTTAGGTCTAACTATAGCACCATTCTTAGCATCTTTACCTAAGTTAGCTAAAGGCCCATCTCCATCTCCCTTTAATTTGCTAGCAAGTCCTTCTCCATCTCCTTTTAAAATCCCATCTCCATCTCCTTTTAAAATCCCACCACCATCACCTTTCTTTTCACCTATGTTTTTAGCTAATGCACCAAGGCCCTTTCCTTCGCCTTTTGGCTTTCCTAAAGCAAGAGCACTTCCACCTTTATCTCCACCACCTACGCTAGAAACTTTTCTTTCCTTTAAACTAATTGGAGTTTGATCTCTTTCAGATTTTCTATTTGCTTGAGCAAATGCTTTTGGCTTTTCTTCTGGCATTGCATTTGGTTTATTTCCTTGCTCTCTAGCTTTAGCATCAGCCACAGCTTGCCTATTTCTTTCTATTCTTTGTTCCTTAGTTCCACCAACAATATTGCCTGCTTTGTTTGTACGAGTCATATTTCCTTCTTCGTCATAAGACCTTGTGGTTCCTCTCATGGCATCATGTTTTTCACTAACCCCCCTTCTTTGATCTCCACCCATATCATCTGAACCTATACCAGTTTCTGGATCAGTCTGTGGGTTAAAGTCTTCCACGCCATCTCCCTCGTTATCTCCCTCTTCCCAATCTTCTCTCCACTTTACTACACAGTTTCCATCTGCATCTAAAACTTGACCTTCTGGACATGTTTTACCTTCTGGAGCAGCATATTCTCCTTCCTCAGAAGATCCTTTTCTTGATGCTAGAGCTGAACCCAATGCAGCACCTGCTGCCATTCCACCAGCTCCTTCTCCACCACCACCTGGCATATATGGAGAAACACTAGCTCCTGCCCTTTGAGATTCGTAATATCTTACTCCACCACCTTCAGCGTAGCTAGGAACAGACATACCTGCCTTTGCATCTTCATAAATTATTGGTAAATCGTTTTTCTTAGCATAAGCTTTTGCTTGTGCTATACCCTTCTTGTTGTATGGGAATTTCTTTTTTCCTACTCTTGGCATTTTATAATTTTGCTTCTTTTTGTTCTAATATATTATAGAATCTAGTTATCATTATTTTACCCCTGTGAGAAATCATATATTTCCTGGCTCTATGCCTAGCCCTCTCTTGGTAGATTGCAAGATAACCCTTTTTTAGCAAATCTGGCATATTTCTAGTCAAAAAAGTCATTGAACACTTATATCCTTTAGATATGTCAGTGCCTGTGAAATACTTTAAGTCGTACACAAAGAACAAAAATTCTACATCTGAAATCTTCAAATTGTAGTTATCTCTAAAGTAAAACAGAGTATCTCTGTAATACTTTAAATAGTTTTTTTCCTTCATTTAATTAAAATATAATTACAAATATAAATAATTATTTCTTATATTTGACAATAAATAAATGATAATCGTAAAATTATAAAAAATGTTAGGACAAAAAAGTAGATACTGGACAGTTACAGTTCAACCAACCTGCTATGCAGGGTCGTTAGATGATGGTGATAATATATTTCTATGGACAGAAATACCAAATGCTTGCCCAAGAGGTGGTACATCTTTTTTAAGAGAAATTCAACTGGTTGATTTTGATGACACTTCTGCTGATGTTGATTTATATTTTGCTCAAACAAAAGACGCAGATGCTTCAGTCACTGGAGCATTGGGAGCTGCCTCTACTATAGTCAATATGACTGATGCTGAGGTTTCAACTTTAAAGCCCCTTACTTATTGTTTAGTGGATATAAGTAACATGAATACTTGGAATTTTACAAATGGCCTGATTCATACCACTCCAAAAACTAGTACAGCTAATAATACTTTTATGCACTCTATGCACTCAAATGAAGCTACTGCAGCTCAAATTGGGGCTGGTACAGCAAATCCAGGCTCTGTTTATGTTATGGGCGTAGGAACAGCAACAAAAACATATTCAGCTTCAGGCTTAAAGTTTAGGTTTACATTTGAATCTTAAAATTCATAACATATGGGTACGAAAACAATTACACCCAGAACTAATAATGATGGGCAGATAGGTTCATCTTCAAAATATTGGGATAAAGGATTTTTCAATACACTTCATGTTAATGACCTTCACACAGCATCTTCATCAACTCTTTCTGCTAATGGAATATCTGTAACAGCAAATGCAGGAATTTTGTTTGAAGGTAGTGATGCTGATGAATTTGAGACAGTGGTTACTGCTGCAAACCCAACAGCAGATAGAGCAATTCTTTTACCAGATGCAAGTGGAGTAGTGTCTCTGTCTGACACAACTTATTCTGCTGGAACACTTCTAGACTTATCAACAACAACATTTAATGTAGATTTAACTGAGGCTGCTGCTGCTACTATCGCTGCTGGAGATAATATCATATTCTTAGATGGTGGTGCTTCAGGAACACACGCCAAAGGAAGTATTAATGATGTGGCAACCTTATTCGCAGGAACTGCAGCTTCTACAGGTTTATCTGCTAGTAGTGGAGTTTTATCTGTCACTGATCTACATCCAGTTGGTGTTGATGGTTCTTCTGGAGACCTACTTGCTGATGGTGGTGATGGAACAATAGTTAATCATGGCACAATATCTATAGATGGAACAGCAACCAGTGGTCAAATGATGGCTATTAATGCTAGTGCTTTAACAACTGGTAGTGCTATAAAAATTACAGATTCAACATACAATAGAGCTACTGGACATATTTATCTAGCTATAACAGATACTCAAACAGACACTCTAAACAGAGGTGGTTATGGATTATTTAGAGTAGATTATAATAGACCAGGTGGTTCACCAGTAGCCTCTGGTCAAACACTAACTTCTATTGGTGCTGAAATTAGAATGGATGATAATGCCACAAATGTTGGTGCAGCAGAGATAATAGGGTTAGACGTTCATTGTGATTTTGCAAACACTGGTATTGGAACAAACACAGCAACTGGTATTGTTACTAGAGTTGGTGGGGGAGATGTTAATCAAGACATTAAAATGATAAACGATACTGATGATAGTGAATATGTTACTATTAGAACTGGAGTTGGAGGGGTGTGTAATATCAATACTTTCTCTGATGATGCAACTGGTCACATCACGCTAAGTGCTGATGGGAATATCACTTTAACGTCAGGAACTGACCATCACAACTATACTTCTATACCAAGGCGTAAAATGTCAGTAACAAGTAGCACTGACCACGACCATGATGGAGATGTTGTTTACTTTGGGGCTGCAGATGGAAGTGTTAGCCAGGGAGATATATGTTATTTAGGAAAAGATGGAAGTAATAACGCAACTTGGTTTAGAGCTCAAGCAAATGCTGAAAGTACATCAACTAGTTTACTTGCAATATGTTTAGGAACAGATCCTGCTACAGATGGAATGTTGTTAAGGGGTATGGTAACCTTAGACCACAACACTTCAGATAATAATTTTGGAGACCCAGTATATTTATCAGACACATCAGCAGGAGATGCAGATATGACTGCCCCTGCAGATAATAATGAAGTGGTAAGAGTAATAGGTTATAAGATGGGCAATGATGATGAAATATGGTTTTGCCCAGATAACACATGGGTAGTAGTAACAGCTTAAATTAGGGATGGTATGGGATTACAAGAATGGATAGATGGAGCTTTTACAGAAACAAGCACTGATTACCAGATAGATGGAAAAAATATATTATATAAAAACGAAGAAGAGTTTTTAGTTAAAGGCGTTGAACTTCTTTGTGATAAAGTAAATCCAAGTTCTGTATTAGAGTTTGGGTTTGGCAAGGGTTGGACAGCGACAGAGTTTCAAAGAAAGGGAGTTACAAGACACGTTATATTAGAACCTAATAAGGAGGTTTATCAAGCTGCGTTAAGTTGGAAAAACAGCTACAATACAAATATAGAAATACTTAATATATTTAGTTGGGATTATAACACTAGTGAAACATTTGATTTGGTATATGACGATAGAGAACCTGTAACATCTAATGATGATGATAATCATTTTAATAATATGAGCAATATATTACCATTAAATCAACTATACGCATTTAACGCATGTATAGCCACTGGTGATAATTTTGGAGAGTCAGTTGAGTACATATTAAGTGGTACAAAATATAGACAGTTTTTAACTAAAGGGTTTTATCCATATGCCAACAGTTAATTTAAACCCAGATGCAACATCAAGTAATGACTGGCCCACTGTAAGTGGTGGTACAGCACACGCTGTTTTAGCTGATAGTAATACAAATAGCTACATAAGAACACCAGATCAAAATGATTCTTGTGTTTTAACACTAGATGATTATTCTGATGGTGGAACTATAAATAGTATAAGGTTTGCTGTTAGTGGATATACATATCTCACAAGAGGTGGTGATACTGATATACGAGTTAGATTATCGCATTCTTCAGGCGTATATTATTCTGAAAACGTAACACTAAACTTCAATGGTTACGTAGCTCAAGATCATTATGGTACAGCAAGGACAACATCAGATGGTTCATCAGCATGGACAGATAGCGATCTAGATGGGTTAATATTAGAAATAGATACAACACCAGAGGACCCACCTGCTGTTAGTCAAGCTACAGTAGTTAAGGCCTGGGTTGAGGTAACATACACAGCAGCACCATCAGGATTTGGCCATGAAGTTAATAATGTGGCATCAGCAAGTATAGCTAAAGTATCAGGTGTTGCAACAGCTAGTATTGCAAAAGTAATAGGTGTTGATTAATTAATTTAGTTAAAAATTTGTATATTTACAGATAAAATAAAAAACAATGAAAAAGATAATAATACTGTTTCTCTTAATCAATATTTGTGCACAAGCACAAATTCGAGATTTTTTTAAATACTCTACTATATACACGTCAATGACAATGAGTACTCCCTTCACAGAGGATGAGGATTATATGGCTGTAAATAGAGGTTATGAGAACGTAACTGAAATTAACCCCTATGACTACAATTTAACAATAGGTTTAAGAAAAATAGCAAGATTTGATTATGAGTACAAAGTTAAGACATGGTATTATGGGACTGAAAAAGCTGTTGCAGACAATGTTACTATTGGTAATGCTGTTGGTTGGGAGTATCTATTTAATTATTCATTTATACGTAATCGTGGCGATAAATATACTGAGCAGAATTTCTGGCTTAGATACCTTGGAAATTGGTGCGTTACCAAGGTCCAATATAAAGACAACCAAAGAGTAGATTTAAGATACAATTCTTTCGATACTAGGTTTAGATTAGCTAAAGGAAATTGGGACATAACATTGGGTGGTGTTTTTAGAATACATGATCCATATGGAATAAACCCTATAGAAGACTTTTGGGTACCAGGAGAACAATCTTTTGCTCAGTTAGCAAGTGAGTTTGGATATTCCACTGAGTTTGTTAATGGTAGATGGCATTGGTTTGATGGCGAAGAATTGATAGCTACATCTAACGATGAGTTTTATAAACATTACTTTGGTGATGCAGTAGCATCATTTAATGAAAGAGAATTAGACAAGCTTGGTATGCAGAAACAAATAAGTGCTGTTATTGGTTTGTCTTACTATAGATATACAGATAGAATGTGGGCACATATGTGGTTTAATTGTATGCCTTTCCATTATGGTTTAGATGACTATTCTTTTGAGTATGGCATAGAAGATTGGGATAACATTGAGTGGGATGCAGGCATGGTTCTTGGTTCTAGACTAACTAAACATTTGGGATTATTTGTAGAGGGAACTCATATGAGATACTGGATGAAGCCAGTATACGAAGTGAAGTTTGGTTTTAATTATTTAATATTTTAGTTATGAGAAAGTATATTATTGTTTTATTTGCGTTGTTAAGTTGGTTTTTAAAAGGTCAGGAATATGACTTCCAGCAATTGTGTTTAGATTGTGCTGCCTCAGGTGGTTTTTATTGTGGTGATGATCCATCTAACTGGACTCAGTATTCTCCTGATGGATGCGTAATACCATCATGGATTAATGACAATTATATAGATTGTGTTGATGCTTCTGATGAAGATGGTGCTGTACCAACTTCCCCAGAGGAATGTGCTCCACCAGTAGTAGAATGCGACACTGTATATGTAGATGTACCTGTAATAGAATACATAACAGAGTACATAACAGAGTACATATATGAAACTGATACTGTTACTGTCATAGAAGAAGTGGAGGTTCCTTTTTATATATATGAAACTATAATACAATTAGACACTATAATAGAAACAGAGTATATAACTCAAATAGTTGTAGACACATTCGAGGTTGAGGTTTTAGTTCCTGAATATATATATGTAACTGACACATTGTGGGTAGATGGAGCATTAGATACTTTGTATGTAGATGTGATTGAGGAAGTAGAGGTTGTTGTATATGATACAATAATAGAGACAGAATACGTAGAAATATTTGTTGTTGACACTGTAATAGATTATATTGAAGTTATACAAACAGAATATATAGATTGTGATACAGGTATGCCATGTAACTCTTCTATGGGAGAAATAATTGAGAAATCAAAGAACGATGGTGGTATGTATAATATTCTAGGTCAACCAATACGAAGACCAGAAAGTATATACATACAAGATGGTAAAATTAAATATATAATGAACTAATGTATACTTATAGAGCTAAATTAGATAGGGTTGTTGATGGAGACACTATAGATGTTAATATAGATCTAGGTTTCGATATAACAGTCCATAAAAGAGTTAGGTTAGCAGGTATAGATACGCCTGAGAGTAGAACTAGAGATTTAGAAGAAAAGAAAAGGGGATTGGCTGCTAAATATAGATTAACTGAAATCCTTGACATGGGTAGCTTAGTTGTGGAGAGCAAGGAGGTGGGTAAGTATGGTAGAGTTCTAGGTGTTTTAATTATTCACCCTGATAACTTAGATTTACCAATTAATGTTAACGAAATGTTAGTTAATGAGGGTCATGCAGTTGAATATAATGGTGGTAAAAAGGTTAAGAAAAAAGAAAAAAAGGAAGCTACTGATTTAAATGAGGATGTTCCTTTTGCAGATTAATAAAGTATTATGAATATATTTAAAGATGATAATAATTGGAATGAGAAGTCTATAATAGGATTTGTTGCATTTGCAATTATGGTATTGATAATGGTAGCTGATCTACTTACTGGGTGGGTTGGTAAAGATTTAGTAATTAATGAATTTGTTTACGACAGCTTCGTGTGGGTAGTATTGGGATGTTTTGGAATTAGTGGCGTAGAGAAATTTGCTAAAAAATAAAAAATGGCAACAGCAGCTTGGACAAGAAAAGAAGGTAAAAGTAAATCAGGTGGACTTAATAAAAAGGGTATAGCTTCTTATAGGAGAGCCAACCCTGGAAGTAAGCTATCAATGGCTGTAACCACTGAGCCTTCTAAATTAAAGAAGGGAAGTAAGTCTTTTAAAAGACGTAAATCTTTCTGTGCCAGAATGAGTGGAATGAAAGGACCTATGAAAGATGAGAAAGGTAGACCAACTAGAAAAGCACTATCACTAAGAAAATGGAACTGCGAAGATGGCTGTATGGTAAAAGCTAATAAGAAAAGTCCTGTCAGACAATATAAGAAAGGTGGAGTTAATGCACCCAAAGGATTCCATTTCATGAAGAAGGGTCGTGGTAAATATAAATTAATGGAGCATGGAAACAAGCCATTTAAAAAACATGAAGGTGCTAGTTTGAAAGCTAAGTTTCCTATTCAAAAAAAACACAATCCTAAGCAAGATGCTAAAATGGCTAAGAGGAAGTTTGTTAAGGGTGGAACCACAAAAGACGCTTGCTACAACAAAGTAGTTTCTAGGTATGGTCCTAAGACTTCTGCCTACAGAAGTGGTGCTATGGCTAAGTGTAGAAAAGTTGGAGTTTCTAACTGGGGCGAAGGAGGAAAAAAGAATAAGTAATGGCAGTAAGAAAAACAAAAGCTGGACTTAGATTAAAGAGATGGTTCAAAGAGGACTGGAGAACGCCACGTGGTAAGAAAGACTACAAAGGTGGAGAGAACACTTTTAGACCAACAAAAAGAATAACTAAAGATACCCCATCCACTTGGTCAGAATTAAGTAAAGGGGAAAAAAGAAGAGCAAAAATGGAAAAAAATACTAAAGGAAGAGTTTCTAGATATAAGAAAAAGAAAGATTCAAAAAAATTTTTTTTAGGTGGATTAATGCAAACAATAGCCATGGGACCCCTAGCCCTTCTTGGTAAAAAGAAACAAGGAAAGTCAGGTGAAGCAGGAAAAGGTAAATTGGGTGTTGGGAAAGTATTAAAAATAAAAGTCATAGGAGAAGAAGGAGGAAAAGAAGGAGAGGGAATGTCTCAATTAGAACAGGATGAAGCAAGAGCTGCTAAAGAAGCTAATCAAGCAGAAGGTGGAGGTGGATCAACATCAGGGGGAGCAGCAGGAATAGGTGGTTTATTTAAAAAAGGTGGAGTAGTAAAAAAGAAAAGAAGATATGTAAGTGGTGGAACTCTACAAGATAAATACCTAGAGGGATCAGGTGCTGAGGACAGTAAAAAACACAAAAGAGACATGTTGGGAGTTCTCAAGTCTAAAGAGAAAAAGATGTATGTGAAGACAGGCAAGAAACCCCCTAAGAAAAACATATTCAAGAAAGGTGGAATGTCTAAAAGAAAATACTGCTAATGGGCACAATAAATTTTATAGTTACAGCAAACACAACAGAGCATGTATTTAATAAAAACATATTTAAGTACATGTATTCATCTTATACTTCAGGGACAACAGGATCTATATTTATATATTTCGCTGCTGAAGGCAATATAGTCGACCCAGACCTGATTACGCTTACTGTAAATAAACACTATATAAGCACTATAATTAGGGACATATCTGAAATCTTAAACAAAGATGGTTTACACACCATAGAACATAGCAAGACTTCTGGGATCTACCAGTATGTTACTGCCATGACTTACACTGCTGGCTAGAATAGCGAAACAACGTATACGCCAATCATTATTAGAACATAAATTATTTTAGAAACTTCTATTCTCATACTGCAATATAACACCAGCATGTTAATCTAATGTTAAGCCAATATTTTTTTTGTGTTAAATTTTTTTTTTCAGAAATTTTTAGGGTGGGTATTATATACATATATGCTACGTGCAATTTTAATCCCCAAGTGGATATCTTTACCCCTACCCCAAACTAACTACATACATTATAGATATCATATATATAGTATCTATTGTAACGTGAACGACATTACACACTATAACTATATGTACTTATGATTTTACTGCAGTAAATTCTTCACACCAAAACTATTTTGGAATGATTGTTCCAACAACTATTTTAGAATGATTGTTCTGCGAGTAGTATAAAGAAGTGACATAACCCACGTACCAAATACATACATTATCCCCAAATCAACTTGAAGGATCATCAAACACTATAATTACCTCATTATCTTACGTTTAAGGCATTATTTATCTTTTATGGTACGATACTATTAAAACTTTCTGTTTCTTTATTAGAATTAATTCCCCTCTGTTAATTTTCTTTACATTTTACAATCAACTATCAATTGTTAATAACTTTATTTATTGTCTATTGACTTTATCAATTTAATGTATTATTATATCGCACATCATACGCAATTCCAATAGTAGATTGTAACACCTATTTCTTATTTAGAATCATTATAAATTTCCTCAAGAGAATGTAAATAAATGTAAAAAAACTTGACACGTATTGAATTTGTTTTGTATGTTTGTATCAAACGAAATAATTAAACATTAACTAAACCAACTAGCTATGATAAAAGAAATAATTGTATCAGTTTTAATAGAAGGAGAAATGGGTACACATACTGCAAAATATAAAGATATAACAATAGGGAATGATATTTTAAAGCACGATAAATGTGATGGATATAATGAATTATGGTACATATCTGCACAAGATTATCTAGCAACTCTAGGGCATACTAATGTTGAAACCTTCAAAGTAATTAAAGAAATAACTGAATAAAATTTAAAACATTATGAGCAATAACTTAAAAGATATTTATAACAGATTAGTATTTAAACAAAAGGTATTAAAACTAATAGAATTGATGGAGCATAATATGACAGATATGTGGGTAGATAATTTAGAGTACACTGGCGAGTGTATATTATTAGAGGACTATAACTCTAAAGATATGAGGTTACCAGAAGATGAGATGTCACATGACAAAGACTCAGAAAGCAAATGCCAAGATAATTATCAGTTTACTGGTAGAGAGTTATATAGCTTAATACAAGAGTTAAAAAGTGAACTAAATGAGTAATACTGATGAGTCCTGATAGGACGAAACAAGAGGAGAAGATTCAATAGCAAAATCTCAATAATGCGCCCAAGGGAGAAATTCAATATAGCATAAAATCTCAATTGCATCTCCTCTGTCTATTACTAAAAAACTAAACTAATCATTATGAAAAAAGACATTTATCAAATCATTACAGACCAAGTAATCAAAGGACTTGAAGAAGGGGGACATGAATGGTTTCAATCATGGGCAGGTAACACAGATACTATGACAATAAGCCATACAACAGGCAAGATTTACAAGGGTATTAATCAGATGCTATTGAGTATGTCAATGTACTTTAATAACTACTCAAGTAGAGAATTTATCACATTTAATCAAGCTAAAAATCTAGGTAGCAAAGTTAAAAAAGGTAGTGTTTCAGACATTGTAGTTAGATGGAATGTTTCATACTACGTTGAAGATAAAAATAACAGAGTTAAAAAGATCTACTTAAAAGGCAATAAATTAGAGGAATTAATTATACCAAAAGGATATACTCAAAAAGATGTTAAAAAGTTTAATAGTGTTAGGTATTTTAGAGTATTCAATCTTGATTGCGTTGAGGGAATAGAGGACAAACACAACATTGAAAAAGTAATCAAGGGTAGTATATTTGAACCAATCAAAGAAGCAGATTCAGTATACGATAATATGAGAAAGAAACCTACATTAGAGCATAGAGACAACATTGGTTGCCACTACAAGCCAAGTCAACATCTAATTAATATGAGTAGTCCAGATACATTTATTTCATCTGATGACTATTATAAAGTATTCTTCCACGAATTGACTCACTCAACAGGACACAAGGACTTACTAAACAGAAAGACTTTAAATACTATAAATGCTAATAAGACTAAATATAGTCAAGAGGAATTAGTAGCTGAATTAGGAGCAATGTTTCTAACTAATATATTAGGACTTGAGCCAAAGGATAATGACAAAAATAGTCAAGCATATATCAATGGTTGGATAAAGCATCTAAAAAACCATCCAAAAGAAATTGTTTATGCAAGTAGTCAAGCACAAAAATCAGTAGAGTACATACTAAATAAATAGAATTATTAATTAGGGGTAGCTAACTACTACCCCTACAAAAAACTAAAAACTATGACTAAAGAGCAACAACGATTAATAAACTTTTTGGAAGAAGATATAAGAGTAATAAATAGAAGATATGAAAAATTGGGAAAAGTAGATGACAATGTAATAGAAGAATTTTTATCATATTGGACAAGACATATTAATAAACTTAAAACTTGATTAATGATTAGTTATACACAAGGGGGGATGAATGTTCTCCCCAAAAAAAATTACTATGACTATATTACTATGACAAGTACGAATGGAAAAAATATACGTGTATAGATCTAGATAAAAAATAATTGTTAATAACTTTGTTAATATCTTTGGAATAATAAATGTAAAATAATTTGACATTAACAAGAAAAGCAGTATATTTGTATAAAGAGTATTAACCTTCTGAGTATGATAATAAATACAGAAGTAAAACAACAAGAATTATCTGAAAGAAAAACAAAATAAAATAAAGAAACATTAATTAAAAAGATAGAAAAAAGAAAATCACATAATAGTTAAATAGATATATATATTTAAGTATTAGAATAGGGAAAAAAATAGTATAAACTAGGTTGGCTATTTACCAATATAATGAGAA
>Ga0208919_1000990_pt1 | contig 17376 bp, 16 predicted proteins | sample 4_EtaG_FD_184076 | JGI IMG/M metagenome (GOLD analysis project Ga0208919, IMG submission 184076) | Marine viral communities from the Subarctic Pacific Ocean - 4_ETSP_OMZ_AT15127 metaG (SPAdes) (version 3) | ecosystem: Environmental > Aquatic > Marine > Oceanic | place: Pacific Ocean | collected...
CCATTAATAATATCTTCAGGACTAACTCGTCCTCCTTTTAACAAAGGAGTGGTAAATAAATTTTCACTTTTTTTTAAATTAGAACTAAACTCAGATGTTTTGTATATTAAAGATCTTTCAGGGTCTGATTGTTTTATTCCAAAACCAGCTAATCCCGGTAGTTCATCAAACAAATCATACTCTCTTCCATATTTTGGGTCTGTTCTGCCAAGTAAACTGTTTCCAATTCTTGTTAATTGTCTATAAGAACCAGGTTCAAATGATTTAGATATATGGCCCACGCCTTTTATTATTTTAATAAATGGATCATCTGCTTCTGACCACACTCTTCTACCATCTCTACCTATACCTCTTCTAATTGTACTATCAACTAATGCCTCAGTAAAAATAGATTCTTCTGTAAATGGTTTTAATAATTCAACAGCTGATTCTTGAAGACCTGCTCCCAACGATTCTTTTAACGATGACTCGTCTGTTTTACCATCTGCAATTGAATTAAACACAGTATTAAACGGACGTATTAATGTGTCATAAGCATTAGAGTAACTAAAATCTACATACTTTAAATAACCATTTTTATCCCTACCCATCGGTAGTAGTGTAGAATTTTTAGACCACTTAGGAACAACTCTTCTCAATGCCTCCATTTCTTCATCGCTTACGTCATGCATTGCTTTAAAAGATTCTTGAGTTACTTTAGGTATACCACCGACAGTTATGCCAAAACTTAATAGTCTTTTGTTACCTAATTTAACAATTTCAGGTATGCCACTTGCTCTTTCTTTAAGCCCTTGTTCTATGATGTTAGATCCTGTTCTTAATATTTCTAATGGAAATGCTATAAAGTTTCCAAAAGGAGAAAGTCTTAATGCTTGCCCTGTTCTACCAACATAAGAATAGTTCGGCACTAAATTACGAGATAAATTAGCAGCAAATTCATCCATAAATTCTTCAAAAGTTCCGTTGTATGTTTTAGTTACTGCATCGTAATTTCTTTTAACACCACTTTGTAAATATTTTGCTATATCTTCACTAACTGTTTTACCCTGTAACGCATTTTGAAAATTGTTTGCATTAATACCTTTTTTTGCAAAAATATTTTCGTAACGATTACGTTCTAAACCCCACGTAATTGTTTTCCAATAATCATCCTCTGCAACATATGCGTCTTGAATTTTGCCATATATTTTTTTACCTTTTCTAAAACCTTCTATTAAACCTCTAAACGCTTTTGTTTCTGTTTTAGCTGAGTCAACAAAAGCATTTTTGTAAAAATCTAAACCAAGTCTTTTTAATTCTCCTGCTTGAACTTGTGTTTGTACAACTCCTGCTCTTAATAATCTTTTATATAGAGCCACATCATCTTTAGTAAGTGTTCCTCTAATTCTACCATAACTTAACCTTTTTGCGGTTTCTAATAAACCTTGACCAGTCCCCGCTGTTTCAAATACTTTACCCCCTAAACTTTTAGGTAACAATGAACTAAAGTCTCCACCCGTTGGCACAATAGCACCATTAGCTGCTGCAAAAGCCCCCGCACTAATCAAGTTTCTAGCGTGTGTAATAGGAGATAGAATAGTTTTAGTAACTTGTGATATTGCTTTAGGTGCTAATACTCCATACTTATATACAGTTCCTATTTTATTTGTATTTAAAAATTGCACTGTTGTTTCAAATAAATCATCGTAAATAGGTGCTCTAATATATTTACCTTCAAGTGGATTTAAACCAATTAATTGTTTGTTGTTTGATACAGGTTCTACTTTTTTAAATTGTTTTGAGTCATTTAAAACTCTTCTACCTTGAGTTAATTGGTCTGGACTTAATTTTGTTATGTTAGGGTCTATTCCTAATAAATCTTTTATAGCGCCCTCTTCTGTGCCATCTCCAAAAATAAATTGATTAGGTCCTTTTTTAGAACCTATCTTACCTACATCATCTATAAATTCTAATGTATGATTTAAACTAGCCATTTTACTTATACTAGAAAGATATGTATGTTTTGGATCTGTTATTCTTCCAAATATTATTTCTTCAAATTCATTTAATTTTTTACTTTTTAAAACTTCTGGATTAACTTTAATTACTTCGTCTTCTAGTTTAGCCTCAGCTTTATTTCTAGGTTTTCCTGTTAATGCCTCTTGTGCATCACCAACTTTAACATCTGTCTGTCCCGCTCTTATTACTTCTACATCATCTATGTTTTTAGCTGTTAAATATTTAGCAATAACGTCTTCTCCTTTTTTTCTAGTAGCATTTATAAAATCTATGTCTTTCAATACTTCTTCTGGCTTAACATTTCTTTTAACTGCCTCTGCAGCTACTTCTTTGTCAACAAAATAATTTAAAGCTTTTTGTTTTTGAGAGTTTGCTGCAGCATTTCTGAAAAAAGGAAATATAGATTGATCAAAATGTCTATAATCCGCTGTTAAATAATTACCTATTTCATCTTGAAGTCTCTTAGATAAATCTGCTTGTAAATTTTTTTGTAATAACCTACCAGTCATATTATCTACACCATTTCTCATTTCTAATATTATAGTTTTAAACTCATTAGCTGTTTCTTTATTAGTGGTTTTTTCTATATTTTTTAAAAATGTATCCATTTTACCACCAGCAGTAATTTTATAATCGTCAACTCTAAATAATCCATCGGGGCCCTCTTCTGTTACTAATTTTCTAAAACCAGATGTGTCATCAAATTTTAAAGTTTTTCTAGCAGTGTTTACAATTCCAGATTTTTTTTCAACTAAATCTGATAAATTTTCTATTTTAATACTGTCTAATTTTTTACCAGGCACCGGTTGCATTATTTCTTGTATTTCTTTTAAAACACCCTCCTCGTTTTTAAAAACACTTGTTTCTATTTGTGGCACTACTTTTTTAACAGAGTCAAATAACTTATCTACCCTAACTCCTGCTTCAAACTTAGCTGCTTCTGCTGCATCTAATCCCGCTCTTTTAATTTCAAAAGTTGCTTCGTCCAACATACCTGCTTTACCTAAACCAAACTTAATATACTTTTCATAAATTTGTTTTAAATCACTATCAGCATATCTTTGTAAACCAGTTTTAGATGGTCTTCTAATGGCAGATATACCTTTACCTGCTCCAGCTATTCCTAAATTAAATAGTGATCCATCTACACCAAATTTTAATCTATTGGTTAACCTACGATATGCTTCTGCTCTTCCTTCTTTTTGTTCAGTATCCATCATAGTAATTGCAAAAGGTTCTAGTGCAGTTCCTCTTAACATATCACCCAATGTCCCTATATCTTCATCAGACACAATAGCTTCCCCAGCCGCCGCTCCACCTATACCTGCGGCTAGTTGAGAATTTTTTACATTATTTATTATCTTTCCAAACCTACTTAGCTGTGCATAGTTACCAACTTTTCTGGCATCAATAGCTTTTTTAGCTAAGCCCATACCTATCTTTGCACCTTGAAACGCGGGTATACCTATTTGCGCCAACGCTTGTGTAATCTTACCAATGGTTCTAGCCTCTGCCTCATCGTCAAAAGGATTAAGGTCATCAAAGAATTTTTCAACAGAAGTTGCTGTATCTGTGTTACCAACAAGGTCAAATATTTCTGCACCTAAAGATATAAAACCTTTCGGTATATTTATAAGCCCGGTTGCAACTCCAGCTAAGGCTGACTCAATAAAACCAGTTTCATCTGCTTTTTTCTTTTTAGCTGTTGCTGTAGCTCCAAAAGCTTCAGCTTCTGAAATAGGCATGGTCTCCTCCTACGCTTTTTTAGTTTCTATTTTTTTAACAAATTCAGGATCATCCATTGTGTATAATGCACCACCAACAACTCTAACAGCCACACCTTTAGGAGTAATGTAATATTCACCATCTACTCTATCTTCAGCATCATCTGGAAGAAGAGCATCAGGTCTTGTAAAATTACCTATGTATTTTCCAAACCCCTTTTCATCTAATTTTTCCATTTCTCTTCTAAATCCCTCAGTGCTTACACCCATTTCGGCTGCAGTTTCTCTATAAAATTTATTTTCTTGGTTTATTTCAGCTGAGCTTTTTTTAGGTTTAGATATAAAGTCATATGCTTCTGCGAATGTATCAAACCCATATTCTTTTTGAATAGCTTTAACTAATTTAACTTGCTCAGGTTCTTTCATATCATCAAATGTTTTTTGTAACGCTAATAATTTAGTGTCTCTTTCGCTTTTGTCTTTTTTAGCTAATACTTCTCCAACACCCTCTAATGGTTTTTCTGCAGCTTTTCCTATGGCCCCAACTAAATCACCACCTGGTTGCGCAGCTAGTCCTGCACCAAATCTAGCAAGCTGTAGATATATTTCTCTTTTTGTAGAGTCGTCAGAATTACCTAACACTTGATCTATAATACCTTTGTTCTCACCATACACATCCATTAAAGATTTTTCTGGGTCTTCTTTTTTATCTGGCTTTGGAATATTTTGAATTGTTGGTTTATCATCTTTAACTATTTCTTGTTTTTGGTGTCGCGTCTGTTGTAGCTCCAAAAAAATATGCTTTATCAGGATCTCTTTCAGCGATTGATTCTCCTATGATAGGTATTTGTTGTGTAAATCTTGTTCCTGAAAAACCTGGATTAGCTCCTGTAAAAAATTCTGTTATTTTATTTGCAGGAACACCACCCATGTCATAAACAGCTGTAACTACATCTGCTATGTTTCTATTAGTGGCTGTGGCTATTTTTTGAAGTTCTCTTCCAAAAGGTGTCTCAGTTAAAAATCTATTAAACATAGTAGTGCCTTCTTGAAAACCAGTTCTAGGTGTTAGTCCTGCATCAGGTATAATACCTGACATAATACCAGTCATACCACCACCCATATACCTAGGTCTTACAGCTTTAATACCACCGCCCATGTAGTTAGATCTTTTTACTTCACCACCTTTTCTAAACATTGGTCTTGTTAAAGTTCTAGACATAATTAAAATCCTAATGTTTTAGCAATTGGTGCAAAAGGATTTTTACCTGTTAGTCCTCCATAGATACCTGCAATACCTGCACCTAAACCTAATGCAGTTTGTAACGGACTAGCTTGTGGTGTTTGTGCTATTTGTGTTTGTCCAGGGTATCCAGAAATTAATTGTGCAACTCCTGTGCCGTATGTGCCTAATCTTTGATATGGTTCGTAAGCTTGTGTTTGTGCAGTTTGTCTTGCTGCGTCTTCAATAGCTTGTTGTTGAGATTGTTGTATACCACCTAGTCTTCCTAAACCAGATATTTGTTGTTGTACTAAGTTTTGTAACCCACCACCTAATGTTGCTTGCTGTGTTGCAATCGCTTGTTGGTTAGCAAAGTCTTGTTGTCTTCTAGCTGCCGCTTCTTTAAATCCTTGTTGTAATAAGTTAGCTTGAATACCTGCTCTGTTTCTAGCTTGGTTAGCTAAAAATTCTGCTTGTAACACACCTTCTCTACCTCCACCAAATGCACCTGGTACACCTAATGCTCTTGCTGATTGTTGAGCTTGCTGTGCTTGTGTTTGTCTATCAAATTCAGTTAGCGTTGTATCAATAACATCTTGTTGGTAAGGTGACATGTAAGATTGTATAGAACCAGCTTGAGTTGCTGCTCCCGCACCTGTGCCTGTTAATCCTGTTGCTGCATCTGCAGCTGTCTCGGCTTTTGTTAAAAAGGGTTGAAATGCTCCTAAACCTTTAGTTGGATCAGTTGCTTGTTGGTATGCTGCTGTTTGTAGAGCATCTTGTGCTGCAACTGTTGGTGCAAATTTAGTTGTATCAACTGGTAACGCTGTTAACGCTGCTAGTTGTGTTCCGTAGTCTCTACCCAGATCTTCTATAAACTGTGCGGGTAATGTTCTTGTTACTGTTTCAGCCATTATTTTACCATTCCTTCTAATCTTTTCATCGTGTTATACATCTTCTGTGCTCCTTTATCAATGCTCCCGTTGCCCGCTCCTCGAACCGCGTCAGCCGTCATTACAAATTCGTTCTTAGATAACATAGCTGGTACATCATCTGCTTTTTCTTTAACACCCACTGGCACAAAACCACCTTCATCTCTATAGTCTCTTTCCATAACACCAGCACTATTTTTTCTCATTTTACCTGTTGGCATACTCATGATACCACCCTCTGCTTTTTTATTCTTTTTAGCCTCAGCTTTTTTCTTTTCATAATCATATATCTCACCTCTAGCTAGTCCTGGGTATTTTTTTTCTAATTCTTCTTCAGTCATTAACTTAGGTTTTTTAGGAGGTATAATAATTTTATCTTTAGGTTTACCACCGTCTTTTGCAAGAAAACTTCTAGGAGTTAAAAATCTATAGTTTTTATCAAACATATCTGCTTGACTAAATTCACCGCTTTTGTATTTTTCTAGGTCTGCTCTTATTTGATCAAAACCAATGCCTTTACCTCTGTACACATCCTTAGCTAAGTTTTGTGCTTCATCTGGTGTAGCGCCTTTTGCTACAAAGTAACTAGCTAAACTTGCAGCTGATATCTTACCAAGCCCTGTTAGTTTTAATGATCCTGCTCCTTCAGTTAAACCTAGTTTACTAAGTATACCTTCAGTTCCTCCACCACTTATTGCATCAGGAACGCCTTTGACACTTGCTTTACCAAAAACTTTTTCCATATTTCCTGTACTTAATGGTGAACTAAAACCAGATTTTAATCCTTCCAGCCCACCTCTAAATGCGCCACCTTGTTTAAATGGATTACCTTGTAAGTCTGCTCCACCTAACTGTCTAGCAAGTTGTCCGCCACCATAAGTTAATGCTGCAGATTTTAATGAAGAACCTATTCTACCTGTTCTGTCAAATCCACCTATACCTGCCATAGCCGCTGCGATGGCTGGATTGAATGGTGCAACGAAAGGTGCAGCTTTGACTGCAATACTCGATAGTTCGTTGGGTATAAGTTTTCTTAATCTTTTTTTAATACCACCAAGAAAAAAATTTGTTCTAGGGGTAACGTTTGTTATCCCGCCTTTATTACGCAACTGTCTTGGCATTTTACCTCTGTTAATCATATATGTGTCAATTGTTTTATTATACTATTTAGGCAGGGATTGCACCTGAATTTACATTAATACTTGGTTTTAACAAGTAAATCAAGACTATGTTGTAACCTCTCTAGGCTTAGATTGTAAGGCCGAGAGGACTACATGTAGTCTATTAGCTGTCGCTGCAGCCACTTTTAATACTTCACTTTCTTCTAAAACTAAAGGTGCTGATAATAATTCTGTTGTGCCATTGGCGGATATAGACTTTGTTTTAAAAAGGCTGAATACAGCGTCCGATGCATCAGTAATAGTCACTGTTATGGTGTCAGCATTACCAGAGTCTTCAGATACCAATATAGATTTTATAATAGCGGTAGTTGCTGAAGGCACTGTATATAGTGTTGTTGTTGACGTAGTTGTTAAATCTACCTTTTTATTTACGAATGAATTAGCCAAAGAAGTATGCCTCCGCTTCTGCCTCGTCTTTTAAATCTTGTTGATAGGTAGTATTTAGTTTTTGCACAATACTATCTACATCTCTAACAAACGATTGTTGTATTTGTTGATCGTAATCTTCTGCTGGTTGTGTTAATGCTTGTACTATTCTAGCCACTTTTTGTTTTAACTCCTTTAATTTTTTTCTTATTTAACGATGCATAAAAAACCTGTTCTCCACGTTTTTTACCATATTGTTTTTTCATAGAACTCATTATCTTTTTACCTTTTTTATTTAGTGGCATTATCTTCTACCATCTGGTTGATAATCTATTCTAAATGTTCCTAACTTCCAAAACTGACTGGTGCTAGTATTTTCTACTTTTAAAGATATCTGTCTAGCTCTTGCACGTGTATCTATTTTTTGTGTACCGCTTGTTATCGTAAATGGACCTAATGTAGAACTAGCTTGTGTATCGTTTGGAAAATCTCTTAGATTTAATGTTATTCTTGAATCTCCTGTTTGTGCAAGAAAGTCGGGCAACACTCTTCTTATTTTCATCATAAACTCACCATCACCATTTAGTCCTTGTTGACCTATATCAAAGTCTCCGGATTCAATGCTTGCAGTAATTGATGTAGTTGCACCTTCTCTTATTTGATCTAAACCTTTTTCATGTTCATAGTAATAACTAACACCATCTAAATTTCCTTGTACAAATGTAGAGGAGCCAGATGTGCCATTAGAACTTGTATCATATTCTGTTGCATGTGGTTTACCAAAAACAGCTGAATCTTGCCACGCTGTTCTCGCTAATGTACCAACCGTCCATACTGGTCGCTCAGGACTTGAATCTAGATAATTATATGCAACCATTCTATTTACTGTTCCTGATCCAGAGTTAGGATAGAACCACATCACCTCACCAAACAAATTATTCAAACCTGCATTAATATGTTGTTTTGGAATTGTATTGATATCGTCAAATACATGATCCTCAACTAAACATGGTAATGATTCTAGTTTACCTGTGTATCTAAAGAAACCATTCTCTGACATCCAGTATGCTGTACCATCAACTTCAACGGCTGCGTTCTGTCCAATTAATCCACAGTTTGTACCAACCTGTTGAAATGAGAATGTAAATGGTGGACCAACAAATCTCATGATAAATAATGCAGTATCGGTCCAAACATAAATTGCATCTCTACCTCTGATAGCTCCTACGATTTTAGATCCGTCCGCAAGCCTCTGTGTACCTGCAGTATTAGTTGCACTTGGTGTGTAAGTATTAATGTCCTCTTGAGAAGAAAATCTTATAAACATAGGGTCTTGTGTAGATGAAGTCCCAACAGTTGTCTCTGTTCCAAAAAATATTAAGTGTCTGTCAGGTGTAGATACTAAACTAAACGCAGATGCAGTTGGTGCGTTTGATATAATAGTTGCTCTGGTGTTGTTTGCACCTATCGGATTTGAATCCCATTCAAAACTTTCACCACCATTAATAGTTGCAATAAGTTTATTACCAAAATTATCTAATGACCATAGACCTGGTGCAGTTACAATATCCCCTGATGCTGCAGCGTTCCATGCAAAAAAGTTTGATGCATCAGTTACTGTTGCACCTGAACTATGTATTGCTGCTGTTGTACCTGTGGCACCTCTTGTTAATCCAGATAATGTACCACCACTATTTCCTGTATATGTAATTAATTCTGTGCCTATTTGCACTGTACCTGAAGATGGAAAAGAAGTAGAACTAGCCATTGTTAATGATGTTGCACTAGCACTTAACTCTGACGATAATGTAGATGTAAATTGACCTTGTTGTACACCACCCCATGATCCAAGACCCCAACCTGTTGTTGCAACCTCAACTGCTGGTCCTACAGGATAGTAATGTTGTACTCTAATACCACCTGATGTTGTAGCACCAGAGCCACCTTCATTAGAAGGCATTGTTATTGTTAAAGTAGTATCGGTTGGTATTGATGCTACCATAAATTTTATGTCTGTAAAATCACCAGATGCAAAATTAGAATTTGTAATACTTGTAAAATTATCCAATAGTATAATATCACCCTTATTCATGTTATGTGCTGATGCAAAAGTTATTGTAACAGTTGCTGATCCGTTGGTTGTGGTAAAAGCTGATGTTAAAGTTGTTGTAGATTTGATTGGATGTATGTCATAAAAAATACCACCAGAGTATGCGTATAAAATACTACTGCCACCTAATGCAGCATACTTAATACCTGATGTATTAACAAAGTGATGAATAGCTGTATTACGTCCTGTCATTTCAACAGAACCTAGTTGTGCCCAACCACCTATTTTTTCAGGTGTACCATATCTAAAACGAACATTATCACCATTAACCCATTGACCCTCGCCGCCTGTTGCGGTTACTTGTTTATTAAATCCTGGTGCAAATTTTACTTTTTGTAACATAAAAAACCTTTAATAATAAGGCAGGAGATGCTGTGGTGGAGATCTCCCGCCATATTATTATATACAATATTATTTAGGTATTTTAAAGCCTTTATACCAAGCAGGCAACCCTAAAAAAGGTCTCTTATCGTATTGATTTTCTTTAGCTGTTTTAGATGATGATTTGTTGTAATGTAAAAATACTTGTCCACAATCTTTGCCAGTAAACTCTTCTCGCCAATGTTCAAGATCACAACCAGAATATATTAACATGTCACCTGGTTTAAGATCTACTTTAATACCTGCTTGACCCTCGCTACCTGTTGGGTCTAAATAGATAGGCCATGGATCGCCACCTAGATTTAAAGTTGTAGATATTTCACAAGAGTATCTATCTTTGTGTCTAGCTAATACATCACCTTTTTTATATATTCTAGCATAAGAATATGTTTCAGATAATTTTAATCCTGTATGCTTTTCCATAACAGGTTTTACTTTTTGTAGTAAAGTTTCCATAACTATATCTGCGTAATGGGAATATGTGTTAGGCACTTGCTCATCATTCCATACACCAAAGTATTCTGTAAAAGGAGATATGAATCTTTGATCAAATAAAAATTTTGCAACGTTTCTTTTATTTAAAAAGTAAGCAAAACAAAAATCTGCCATGTCTTTTGATATAGCATTTCTTAATATACTATATTTATTTTTTTGAAACGCCGATTTTTTTAATGACATTTTTTCCTTTCAGTTGCATTTTAGATTTTATAAAATTATCTATAAAATTTGGTTTATTTTTTAAGGGACTAGATTCTAATAAAGTTTTAATAATTGCTTTTTTCATATCTTTATTTTGCATTTAACACACTCTTTGGTATAGCTTGACAGTTCCAATGTATAAACCTAAAAGGTTCATAACCCATATCTACCACGTATTGATGTGGCATGTAAGATGGAAAAAACATTAGTCTGCCTGGTTTAACTTGATAACTTATTTGAGATGTTGCATGTGTAATTTTTGATTTATCTTTTTCTGGTAATAGGTTCATTACATTACCTGGTCTTGGATCTTCAAACAAAGGCAAAGACGTAGCTTCGCTTGCTTTTAAAAAGTAAAAACCTGACATATGTCCATTCCAATGTGTATGTAATGTGTGATGTCCTCCACCTTGTTTAGCAAATTCTTGCACCCACATTTCTGTGATAAATATTGAGTAATTTGTTAAATCAAAACCCATTTCAATTAATAAATTATTTGATGTTGCACCAATATAATCTTGTAGTTCTTTAAATTTAGGATCACCTATTAAAGATGTTGAATGAAATACATGACCCATATCACCCTTGTTGCCAAATCTTTTATTACGTTTATCTATTGATTCTTGTAAATTTTTTTGTGATTGTTTTATATATTTATCAGATGCTTTGTTTAATTTTTTTACAAACTTAGGTTCATCTGCCCACCATATAGGTGATGCAAAATATTGTTCTAAGTTTAATTGTTTTGGAAAACTCATTTATAAGGCCACCCTAAGTTCCATATTACTAAACTATGTCTCTTACCTTTTTTAACTGGACATACTCTGTGCCAAACAAAACCAGGAAACACAACCAAAGACCCTTTGGGTAATATTTCTTTACACTTAACAGGTTTTCTAGGTTTATCTGGATCTAAGTTTCTAAAATCAAATTCTAGTTCACCGCCACTATATTCTTTTGGATCTGATAGTGTAACTGTTACAGATAGTTTTCTTATTTTACCGTTTGATGGATCATTGCCTTCTCGCATATACGGTCTGTCCCAACCATCACAATGCCAATCATAAAATTGACCTTTAGTATATTTTGTAAACTGACAAGACTCACTAAAGTCCCATTGAAAATTCCAACCTGCATTTGCATTTGCTTGATGAACATATGGTTGTATTTCTCTATATATCCATCTATCATTCATCCAAACAATGTCAGAATTTCTTTTCTTTTTTAAATCTTTTGTTTGTTTTGCATTTAATTTTTGATCACCGTATCCACCAGTCACTGCCATTTGATCTTGTAGTTGTTTTCCATAACGAACAATGTCATCACAAATACGTTCTGGAATTGCTGATTGAAAATACCAATAGTAATTTGTAAGATTCATATTCTTTCTTTTACCACCATAAAAATAATATATTAAATTATCTAGAAACTGTCAATGTGCCAGAAGCAGTAAACTTAGCTATCTTATCTCCACCTGGATGCGTTGATCCTGTAAATGCACAACAAGGACTACCTGCAAATGTTAATGCACTTGGTCCTCTAATGACAACAATACCTGAACCACCATTTCCACCACCTAAAGGTGCTGATGCTACAGCTCTACCACCACCTCCACCGCCAGTATTTGCAGTTCCACTTACAGCACCTTGATTAGTTGGGTGAGGACTATTTCCTGCTCTTCCACCTTTTCCTCCACCTCCTGCACCTCCTGATCCAGCACAAGCACAGTTTGAATAAGTAAAACCTCCACCACCACCAGCATAAGATGTATCTGGCCCTAAAATTGTATTAGGTGCTCCAGCACCTCCATTTCCTCCATCAGAACCATAATTGTCTGGCCCTGCATCACTTCCGTTAGCAGTAGCACCACCTCCACCGCCACCAGCATATCCACTTGGACCTGAACCATCTCCACCATTATTACCTTGAGGTGGGTCTGTTGGGGGTGTATTACCAGCAGCACCTGTATTAGATGAAGCTCCTCCACCACCAGATCCACCAGTATGAGCTGCTGTAGGGGCATTACCACTACCACCTGCACCACCTCCTGCTGATGTAATCGTGCTTGAAAAAGCTATTGATGAATCAGCTCCATTTGTTGCATTGTAACAAGAAGTTCCGCCACCACCAACTGTAATTGTATATGTTCCTGTTGTTTCAGATCCTAATGCTGATCCTTGTAATGGACTAGGTCCGTAACCAGTAGCTCTGTAACCACCAGCACCACCTCCGCCACCATTACTAGCTGCGTGACCACCTCCGCCACCACCACCAGCGACTATTAAATAATTTAAACTAGCATTTAAAAGCTTAGTTCCATCAGGCCATGTTCCTTGTTTAATTGCACTAAATTGACTTCTTAAATTCCATACACCACTTGCTTTGTTTAATTCTTTTACTATAACTATACCAGAGCCACCATTTGCACCACTACGAGCAGTAGGATCTCCACCACCAGCTCCACCACCTCCACCAGTGTTACCTGTTCCAGCACTTCCATTACTATCTCCACCACCAGCTCCACCACCTCCAGTTCCACCAGGTCCACCTTTTCCTGAATCTTGTCCACCACCACCACCTCCACCTGCATATACTCCACAGTTAGGTGCTCCTGAATAACAACCACTTAAATTTAATCCTGCTCCACCAGCACCACCTGGTTCTCCAGGTGAAGGGGCATCTGCACCAGCTGCACTAGCACCACCTCCACCGCCACCGCCATAATTTGGCCCTTGATGAATTCCATCTCCACCATCGTTTCCTTGAGGAGGAGTTGTTGGGGGAGTATTACCTGATGCACCAGCTTTTGCTCCTGAACCTGGTCCCCATGCTCCTCCACCACCAGAACCGCCAGAAGTTGCATTTCTACAAGCTCCTGCATCTGTTGTACTTCCTCTACCACCACCATCAGAGGTATAAGTAGTACAATTAATAACTATTGAAGAATCAACACCTGCTGCTCCTGAATTTCCTGGACCTGGATTACCAGCTCCTCCACCACCAACAACTACTGCTCCTAAAGCTGTATTTCCAGATACAGGTAATTCTAAATTTCTTAAACCGCCAGCTCCACCGCCACCACCTCCGCCACCATTACCAGGAGGGCCAGAACTTCCACCACCTCCACCTCCACCAACTATTAAAGTTTTAATTAATCTTGTTGCTGGTTGTGTAGTAACAGCACTAGGTGTGCTTGAAGTTCTAACGGTTTGAGTACACTTCCCGAAAGAAGTTACGTTTCTTTTACCAATAAGTCCACCATTAGATCTGGCCATTTGAGTCTCCTACTCGGACACCCAAGCTGAGCCATTCCAATTATAGACTGTTTTTGGATCTGAAGTGTCGTTTGATTTAGTTGCTTCCCAACCTGTATTGTTGTTAGCATTATATTTTGTTTCGTTCCAATTAATTTGATAAAACCACGAGGGTGTATCCTCACCATCATCAGTTACTGATGGATATGTTATTGGCGCTTGCCAATCGTCACTTGAATCTAAAGCCCATGATTTATAAGGTTGTGGTACTAAAAATTTATTTTTAGTTGCATTGTAAACATAACCTATACCTGCATATTGTTTTCTAAAATTATTATTGTAAGAAGTTTGTTTCCATGTGCCACCACCAAAAAAATTTACACACCATGTTTCACCATCAACATGCTCGTCTGAAGGTACACAATCATTTCCTACAACCACCACTCTTTTTACAACTAAATGTGTGTCAGATGTAAAACCTGTTGGATCTGTTTTTGATTCTAATTCTGCAAAATGTGCCATATTATATTCTCCTTAAAAGTTAAGTTATATTATTTATGTTCTATAAAGTCAATGTCCCTGATCCTGTAAATTTAACTATAGTATCATCTCCTGAAGTAGATACACAAGAAACGCATCCAGGTGCTGCTGCAAAACATGCAGGTTTATTAGCTGTTGCTAGTCTTAATACTACAATTCCTGAACCACCAGCTCCACCAGTACCTGCAGGCTCTTTTGAACCTCCACCGCCACCGCCAGTGTTAACAGTGCCCGCTGTTCCATTACCAGAATTACTTCCTGCTCCTCCACCACCAGAACCACCAGAACCACCAGAGCCTCCTGGAGCTGAACCACCACCTCCACCACCAGCAAAAGTTGTGGGTGATGCTGTAATACAATTAGTTGTGCCTGCTCCTCCTGCTCCACCTCCACTAGATGATCCATTTGATCCTGCTGCACTAGCTCCACCACCGCCACCGCCACCAAAACCACCTGGTGAATTATTTCCAGTTCCACCATTATTTCCTTGAGAAGGACTTGTTGGTTGAACATTTCCTGATCCACCTGATGTAGTGGCCATTCCACCACCTCCTGATCCACCTGGTGCACCAGTTCTACCTCCACAACCAGATCCACCACCTCCGCCAGATGCAAATATAGCTCCAACAGATGAGTTAGATCCAGAGTTTTCTGAACCAGTACTAGAGTTACCTGATCCACCAGCACCAATTGTAATAGCATTTGGTCCTGGGCTTAAAACTAATTTTGTTCCTCCTGGAAAGGATGTTCTAAATCCTCCAGCTCCACCTCCACCAGCTCTTTGTGCTCCACCTGCTCCACCACCAGCAACTACTAAATAATCAAATGCTGTACCACATTCTATATCTCTTACATTTAATGTTGCAGATGCTTTAAATTGTGCAATATATGTTGTTCCATCAGGAGAAGTTACGGGTGCATTTGGCACACTTGATGTATCTAAATAAACATCTCCGCCTCCTGCTACACTTGCAATAACTATTCCTGGACCACCTGCATTTCCAATACCACCGCCAGCTCCTCCACCGCCACCACCACCAGTGTTAGTTCCTCCTGCTCCTGCAGCAGTAGGGTTAGAAGCACTTCCAGTGCCACCACCTCCAGCACCAGCATTTCCAGCAGTACCACCGCTATCGGCTCCACCTGCACCTCCGCCAGCATATGTTGTAGCACATGCTTGAACTAAAATATTATTAGGTGCTCCAGCTCCACCATTACCACCAGTGTTTCCAGAAGCAGCACTTCCAGCAGCAGTTGCTCCACCACCGCCACCGCCAGCTTCTGTTGAACCATTTCCACCATTATTTCCTTGATCTGGGTCTGTTTCAGGAGTATTACCTGCTCCTCCAGAACCACTACCAGTACCACCACCACCTGATCCACCTGTTTGCCCAGCTCCAGAAGGAGCAATATTTCCAAAACCACCTCCTGTAGAAGTAATTGTTGAAAATATAGAATTTGATCCTCTACATCCAACTGAACTACTTGGATAAGGAGCTTGTGCTGCTCCACCTCCAACTGTAATTGGGTAACTTCCTAAACTTAAACTTAATGCTGACCCCCTTAATGGACTTGGTCCAAAACCTGATGCACGATAACCTCCTGCACCTCCTCCACCACCTCTTCTACTACCACCAGCTCCTCCACCAGCGACTACCATGTAATCTATAGAAGCTGTTCTATTTATCCAAGTGTTATTACTAATGTTGTCAAAGTGATCATGAATATTCCATACTGCAGATGCACATTTTGGAGTTGATTCTGAAATTACTACTATACCTGAACCTCCAGCTCCTCCACCAGCTCCAGATCCACCACCTCCTCCAGTGTTACCTGTTCCAGCAGTTCCTGCATTATCTGGACCTAAACCTGTGTCTCCACCAGCACCACCACCTCCAGCTCCTCCAGCTCCAGCTGTTGGAGCATTATCTTGTCCGCCACCTCCTCCACCACCAGCGTAAGTTACCGAACTTCCTGTAATATCATTTGCTGTTCCAGCACCACCATCTCCAGCACAATTGCAATTTCCATCTCCGCCTGCAGCACTAGCTCCACCTCCACCTCCACCTTTTCCATTAGGTGCATTTCCACCTGGATTACCTTGGGATGGACTTGTAGGAGGTGTGTTACCTGCTCCTCTAGTAGAAGTAGATTCTCCACTTCCGCCACCAGAACCTCCTGCCTTTCCTGCTCTAAGACTCTCAGATGGTGCAGCCATACCACCGCCACCGCCACCCGTTGATGTCATGATACCTGTTATAACAGAATCATTTCCACAACCTGCTTGAGTGTTTGGTGCAGCACCTGCTGTTCCACCTCCACCAACTGTGACAGTTATTGAACCGCTAGGCATAGTAACACAAGTAGCTGTACGATAACCACCAGCACCGCCACCGCCACCTTGTCCATTTCCTCCACCGCCACCACCAGCAACTACCATTATTTCTGGTACTGTTGATGTACAGTTTTTCTTTTGAAAAGTTCCTGATGATGTAAATGATGTGACTTTAGTAGATGATGTGCATACTACTTTGTTTGGTCCAATTATACCGCCATTTCTGCCCGCCATAATTTAAACCTCCTACGCGTCGTCTAGTTCTTCATACGATATGAAATAAGTTAAATCACTGTTAGCACTTGCTGTAACAGCTAATTGATCTGTTTCGTCTAAATAGATTGGATTTTCTAAAAAACTTAATGTTGCATCTGCTGGAACAGAAATTGTGCTTGCAATTTTAACATAGTTAGAACCGTTATCGACACTAACTTCTAATGTTATGTCTGCTGCATTTGTTCCATCAATGTTAGCAATAAGTATTGTATTTATTTTTGCAACTTTATCAGCAGATACATCCACTGCAACTGCTCTTGAAGTAGTTACTGCTCCTGTTGCATTTTTAGCATTAATTGTTGCTACGTTTACTATATTTGGTGTTGCCATATTATTCTCCTTTTATCCGAATACGATT
>Ga0208919_1000993_pt1 | contig 17327 bp, 17 predicted proteins | sample 4_EtaG_FD_184076 | JGI IMG/M metagenome (GOLD analysis project Ga0208919, IMG submission 184076) | Marine viral communities from the Subarctic Pacific Ocean - 4_ETSP_OMZ_AT15127 metaG (SPAdes) (version 3) | ecosystem: Environmental > Aquatic > Marine > Oceanic | place: Pacific Ocean | collected...
TCACGATGGTTCTGTATATTATTGTCACCATTGTAGTCTTTCTGGTTCTGAAAATTATAAAAATGAAAGAGAGGTTGAACCTATGTCAGTAGTGAAACAATTAGACGAAAAACCCTTAACAAACAATAGCTTACAGTGGCTTTCTGAACGAGGGATCAGTGAGAAAATAGCGAACAAGGTCGGACTAAAAAGTCTTAATAATTATATAAATTCCGTGGGGCAGGAAACAGAGTGTGTAAGTTTTCCCTACACAAATCAAGGTCATGTTTACGCATCAAAGATAAGAGCAATTAAGGATAAAGGGTTTGCCTGTAACGGCTCACCTCAAACATTTTTTAACATAGACAGTATAGATTCAGAAAAGCCTTTGATTGTATGCGAGGGAGAAGTTGACGTACTCAGCTTCTTAGAAGTTGGTTACGATAACGTGGTCAGTGTTCCAAATGGAGCAGTGATGAAAGTTGTTGATGGCAAGATCGATCCAGAGTCAGATAATAAATTTCGTTTTTTGTGGAATGCCAAAGAAGTATTGGAGAGTGTGGAAAAGATAATCATAGCAACTGATGATGATTCGTCTGGTAGAGCAATGTCAGAGGAAATAGCTAGAAGAGTTGGCAGACATAAATGTTTTAGATTTAAATATCCAGAGGGGTGTAAGGATGCTAACGAGGTTCTAACTAAAAAAAGTTCTATAGAACTTTTATCAGCAATAGAGAAGGCAGAACCATTCCCCGTATCGGGGTTGTATGATGCAAATCATTTCTACAAGAAGTTAGAGAAACTTTACACAGATGGTTTTGGTAAGGGAGAGTCAACAGGCTACGACAATGTAGATGATCTATACACTGTTGTTACAGGACAGATATCCGTGGTAACAGGTCACCCAAGTTCTGGTAAGTCTGAGTTTGTCGATCAGCTAATGGTTAATTTAGCAAAAAACAAAGGATGGAAGTTTGCAGTCTGTAGCTTCGAGAACCAACCAGATATACATTTAGCAAAATTAATATCCAAGCATTGTGGGAAGCCGTTCTTTGAGGGTGTTAGTCCTAGAATGACAAAAGCCGACCTATCGCAGGGAAGAGAGTTTCTTCAAGAACACTTTAGTTTTGTTCATCAGGCAGATGGTTCGTTAGCAACACTTAACTCTATTATAGAAAGATTAAAGGTAGCCGTACTACGTCATGGAGTGAGAGGTTGTGTAATCGATCCGTACAACTACATAGCCAAACCTCAAGACGTTAAGGAGACAGATTGGGTATCAGATATGCTGACACAGTTAAGAGTATTTGCACAAAGCTATGACGTTCATCTATGGTTCGTTGCTCATCCCACAAAGATGATGAGAGATTCGTCTGGTAAGATACCTGTGCCAAAAGGCTATGATATTTCTGGTAGTGCGTCATGGTTTAGCAAAGCTGATGTAGGACTTTCTATACACAGACCCAATCCATCTGAGTCAAATATAACTGAAGTTCATTGTTGGAAGTGTAGGTACTCGTGGGTTGGCAAGCAAGGAGATACATCTCTTAACTACAATGCCGTCACCTCAACGTACAGTGAGTTCAAGCCTAAAGGTATATATGATGACTTCTTGGGTAGCGATGAAGATGTTCCCTTTTAAGTTGGACACGAGTTGGACACGTTATGATGATAAGTGCCTTTGCCTAACCACTTGACAAAACAACAAAAAAAGCAATATAACAAAGTAGACCTAAATAGTTTTTTCACTCTGACAATTATGTCAAACTTCAGAGCCTCTTCGGAGGCTCTTTTTTTTTAGGTTAGGAATGCCTGGGACGGCAACCAGGGAACGAAAAAGTTATATAGAACTTTTTTGAATTAGGGAGAGTCCCTAAATATATCCCTTAACTGATTCAATAAGTATCAGACCAATTTTTGGGCAGTGACCACCGATGTTGTTTGGAGTATTCCAATATACAAACTCTCCCTTTTTCAAGCTTGAATCTATATAGTAGCAAACCTTGATAAAAGATAAACGGATTTAAATGCTGATTTAAGTCCGAAAAAAAAGACAAAAAAAAAGCCCCCAGACCAAAAGGTCTGAGGGCTGAGATATGGGGGAGTTTCCTGCTATAAAAAAAATGGGGGAATAAAAATTCCCCCAGAGTTTCCGATAGGCAAAAGGGAGTGAACCCTGTATAGCAGGCAGTAGCCTATCGGTGTTCTATCATATACTTTTTAAATTCTTTTCGCCAAGTGTTAATTAATTTTTGTATACCCTCGGCAAGTTCCAACCGACCCTCGTGTATTGGGTCATCTTCCAAATCGTCACCCTCTAAGGAAGTTTCAGCATCGGCAACTTCTTGTGCAAGCCAATCCTCAACTCTTCTTAGAATTAAAGAATCCTCTATTTGTTTCAGTTCCATTCTTCTAATGTAATTAAGTTCTTTTTCTTCGGATGTTTCGATATTTTTCCATTTAATTTTATTGTTCATTTTTTCACTCCTATATGATGCTTGATTGCACCCACAGGGACACTATTAGCAAAAAGTTATATAGAACTTTTTTAGTGTCCCAAAGGACATAATCAGTTGTTAGTAATCGCATCCCCATAAGCCAATTAAAAGGCATACGATATCTACAAGGGCAAGACTCGACCAAGTAGAAACATTGTCTAGGTTGTCGTTAGCTAAATTGTTGATAATGCCTATTGTGATAATCATCCAAGCAATGCCAGAGACAATCACGACTTTATTAAAAAAGCCTCTATTCCAGAACTCAAACATTGCCTTGTCCAATACTTGTGTGAAAGGCTATAAAGCAACCAATGACTGCCAGAATAAACATACAACACAAAATAAAATTAAAGATATCGGCAATCGTTAATTTTTTAAGATAAAATATTATTTCTTCAATAGTCATCTTACACCCCCAACAAAGTTTTGGTTGCTCTACTAGTATAACGTCTTTCGATAAGAGACCTAGCAGAATGAACGTCTTCGCCTACACCGATTAAATCCTCATCCATAGTTTCTTTTTTGAGAATCCACCAATCTTGATTTATCTTAGGCTCAAAATCGTAATACGACTTTCTCCTATCTTTTGACCAGACAGGATCAAGCAGTGTTACCTTGTAGGATTTTATGCCATCTTTAAGCAACTTCTCTTTGGGTATGTACTCAGCCTTTAGAGTAAACATTAATCGCTTACCAGACTGCACAACTGCGATGCCCTCATTTTCGACTGTCCACTTCCAATTGTAAGGGGCAGAGATTACATGACCACTTCTTTCGAAGACATCACCTTTGTAGCCTTTAGGCTCTCTGATTTTAATGTGAATAGTTCCATGAGCCTTTGGAAAATTCATAGCTAAAGAATTAGAAAAAGACACTTGGTTCTCTAATATTCTTTTCTGTAGACTGTTGGAAAATGTAGCCTCCAGATAGTCTTTACCTTTTACAGGATTATAGATATCCCCTCTGCTCTCTTTCCTTATCTTTCGGATTGCTCTCATAAGTTTAGCGACAGATAGCAAAGGCAATGCATGAGCAATATTACCACCTACAGATTTTGCGAAATTTTGAAAATAAAGAAACTCGTCTGTTCCCTCATCTGCATTGTTTGAAATCTCGTAAAAATATCTGTGTGTACCTTGCTTGGCAAGGAGTCGGATTATATCCGAACCCATACCATAAAGACTAGCTAACCTTTTGATATCTTCGTTGTACAATTCCACCATCTTTGTTGATGGCAATACGTTTTTAAATAATGTCATTTTTTCACTCCTTTTTTTTAATGACGTTTAGTAGGGGAGTTTCACTTTAGAGGCTTAACTCCCACACCGAAAAGAGCCTTGCAGTTAGAGGTTTGAACCTTGTTTAAAGAGTAGTAAACCATGATCGCACCGACCAAAATTACTCTGACACCCAAGGGTATCTTGATAGGGATTCAAAAAAGTCATATATAACTTTTCCAATCCCCATCCAGTTACTCTTGCTTTTTCCAATAACCATAAACTGCACGATTCACATTGCCCTCGCCATCGTATCGTCTAGGATCATGGTAATGATTAATAACTCCATCGATAACTGCAACAAGATCACCAGAGACCTTGATGATAAGGTTACCCTCTGGCAACTCCTCTTTGCGTAAATGAACCTCTACTCCAGAGCCTATACGCATGGTTGAATGCCAATCGAAACCAATACTGCAAATATACTCTTTAAGCTTATGGTATTGGACTCGCCTTGTCTTTGAGTTCTCAGAAATAAATTTCATTTTCTCGTGAGCATCGATGTAGGAAACTTCAGAGGCAATAGCAATTGCCACTGATCCGAAATAAGTTTTAGGGTTTCTCGCCCTAGGATGTTTGGGGAGAAATGGTTTATAGAACCATTCCCCCCCATCGTTGTGCTTGTACTCCATCACTGATCCACCTTGATAGTCTGACCGAATGGAGCAACACCTTTGGATGGTGACACGTTCACCCAGAGGACAGGATAATCTGGGGCAACTTCTGGATAGTCAAATATGCCCATGTCAGTAAAGATTATAAGCCTGTCAACCTCGATGCCTTTTTCTTCGATGAAGTCAAAGACAGGCTGAACACACGTTCCACCTCTGCCCTTGATGTTAACCTTTTCAATCTCTTCGCCTTGATCGAAAAACTGCACCTTGTCTTTGTTAACGTCTGCATCGAATGGAATGACAGTGACACTCTCTGGCTTGAGGTCTTCGCAAAGATAGTTCAACTCGGTAAAGCCTCGGACAAGTTCCTTATCGTGAACTGATCCAGACTGATCCTGTGCGACTACAATATGACCAACACCCTTGCGATCAACTACAGGATCAAGAACTCCTGTTGTCCTGTGCCTAATGATGTTGATCTTTTTCTCAGTCCAACCTTGACGATTATCTCCACCCTTAATGAACTGATCAAACTGATCATGCCATGAAACTTTAGGCTCAAGTAATTTGTCGATGATCCCATGCAGTTCGCTTGGGATATCTCCCCTTGATCTATGCTGAGTCGCATTAAGAAGTTTCTGATCTGCATCAGCCTCTGCCAACTTGTACTCAGTTTCTGACAAGGCAGAACCATCAGCATTTTTAGGCTCGACAACATCGCCCCAACCTTGAGACTTATGGTTGCCAGAGCCACCATCGGACTGAGGTTGATTTCCAGAGCCTTGACCATCTTCGCCTTGATCGTTGCCCTCTCCATCGCCCTCGCCCTGTTCTGGTTGGTTGCCCTGTTCCTCTTCCTCTTCCTGTCTGATCTTATTATAGATGACCTCGGCAGAAAGCTTACCATATTCCTCGTGGAATATAGCACCCTGTGGGAGAGTTAAACCACCTCGTCTAAGGATATGATTAATGGCATAGTCGCAAGCAATGTTCCAAGTTAAATGAACTCTGCCTCTCAACCTCAGAGCGTGTTTGAAAAGAATGTGTAAGACCTCATGGGCAAAAACACCCATGACCTCTTCGACTGTTAAGGTCTCAACAAAAGACCTATTCCAAACAATGCTTTGCCCATCGGTTGCCATCGTTGGCACAGTGTTATCCTCTCGGACAACACTGCTTAAAAGAGTTGATCCATAAAATGGAAACTTCAAGATCAACTGAGTTTTTGCTTTCGCAATTTTTGTATCTACGTCTAGGCTCATACCATTAACTCCCTACCTGTTGATTTTAACCAAGCTTTAACCTCTGGATGTGAGGCAAAAGAATTATCTCTTTTGACTGCATCCTTGATGCAAACAACTGCCATCTCTAATTCTTTAAATCTGGAGATGTAAGCAATTATATTGCCTATGTTTGAGGTTGTTGCCTTGCCAGACAAAGCACCACAAAGAGCATATTGAACGTCTGGTCTCTCTGGGATTCTCGCAGTCTTTGGGTTAGCAATAAGATTATCCAAGTTTAAGAACTCTGGAACGTCCTTGATAACTTTAAGAAAACCGATGAAATCTGCACAGGCTGACTCACCAACTGTTCCTGTTATGATCTGTTGCAGTACACTAGCACCGAGACCCTTTAACTTTAAGGCATTGCTTACCCTCTCCCATGATCTAGGATTAGGAGAAACATCTTCCAGAGGATCGTTATTGCAGTAAAACTCTGGTCTCGCTCTGAGGTAGGAAACAACCTTGAAATCCCAACCAGATTCAACACCATAAGAACAGGTATCTTCTAGGTCTGCATCAGCCTCAAGAAACACTAAGCAGTCCTTAAAATGTGTAGGCAGTCTCTTTGCACCAGCCTTGTCTTTAACTCTGTTTCCAGCTAATGCGATGAACCAACCTTGGGGCAATTTGAACTCACCAATTCCGAGTCCGTTGATCAACTGCCTACCAACATTGAGAACTTGCATCTCAGCCTCTGCAACCTCGTCAAGAAAAAGAACTCCATATTTCTTGCCATTGTTGAATGCATCCCAGACCTTAACGTGCCAATCTGGACGAGCGATAACAACCTCTGTTCCCTCTTTATTTGGTATTCTGCAACCAGATAAAATTGTTGGTTCATGGTCTGACAATCGATAAGGAACACATCCCCAATCACTGCCTAACACCTTGATGGCATCGTTAACACAACAAGTCTTTCCAATGCCATATGTACCAACAACATATGGGTTAAGGATGGACGAGTCCGTTGCCTTTCCAGACTGTTGAACTTCTAAATTATGTCTCATAATTGAAACGATTGAATCTCTAATATCTGTAAATCTCATTTTTCACTCCTGTTATTATTGTTTGAGATGATGCTTGATTGCATCTATCAAGGCAGTAAAAAAGTTAGCTATAACTTTAAACTGCCCTGTTAGAAATAATCAGAATGGGTTGTTGTCTAGGTCTGCTTGATTGTCAGAATTAGCAGAGGCAACCAACATATCTGAGCATTCGTTGACCTCTTCGTTGATCTTCTGCTCTTCTTTTTTGGTCTTCTCAGCTTTCGCACCTTTGCCATTCATCTCAGCTTTGGCATCCTTGGTTGCATCAAAAATTTCCTCAAATTTTCTAAGGTCTCTGGCATCTAAACCACCAACCCAACCACCCTCGTTTTTGGATGGTCTGCCTAGGATTTTTTCAACAAGCTTTTCTACGTCTGACTGATCCTGTCGCTTTGGATCAAAATGCTTAATCAACTTTGCCTCTGATGTGATCCCAAGTTCATCGAACTTGTTCTTAATCTCAGTGACGATCTCAGCATCTCCAAGGTTATGCCATGATTTAAAAACCTTGTTTTTCTTGAAGTTCTCAAAGACCCATTGGGTTTTTTCAACTACCTTTTTGGTCTTCGATTTACTAAGGAAACAATCGTCTGAGCATTGACCTCTAAAGATTTTAACGTCCTTGGTGCTTATCGTATCAGCTTTATATTTGGAAAAGCTTGCAACTGTTGTTGCATATATCTCTACGTTTCCCTTGTTGATTGCCTCAGTGTTTGCCTTATTTGTGCCTCTATTTGTTTCGATCATTGCATTGGTTGTTTCAATTACTTTGATCATTTCTGTTGATAATATTGTCATCTTTCACTCCATTAATTTTAAAAGAGATGCAGAACTATTTCTGCACCTCTCGTAAAATTAAGAGGGGCGATTGCTCGCCCCATCTAATTTATTTGATGTCGAAAGACCTCAGAAAATTGCCCTACATCGCAGAGCCTAGTCCTTGGTTTGTTTCTGTTTTGAGTTTGGCTATTTCTCTGGCTCGCTCTACTCACCTTTTGATTGGTGGATTTATTGGGGGCGATTTTCTCTCGACTTTCTGGCTACCTACATATTACAGCTAATGTCAGATTTTGAGACCCATTTTGGCTTGCGATGTCTGGTTCTTGGCGATTTCCTTTCTGTTGTATTTTTGCCACATGATTCGTATAAGGGGCATTGCCCCACCTCTGTTAGATCATAACTCGATATCCATGTCAAACTAATAATAAGACATAGTTAAACCATTGATAATAAATAGATATCTCAAACCCCTTATTTTATTGGGTTTCATAACACTCAAAGTTATATATGACTTTTTTAAGTCATTGATTCTAAAGGGTTTTTTCTAGCCTCTCAGCTATTATTTACACCCTTATTTTATTGGGGCTATGTGCTAAGTGTTTGATTTTAAAGGGTTTTATTTCAAAGCCTTTGTTTAAAAGGGTATATGTGCAAAAGCTAAGTCATTGTTTTTAAAGGGTTTTATTTTAATCAAATGTCTAAAAGTACAGAAAGTGAACTTCTAAGTCATTGATTTTAAAGGATTTTTTTTTTGAGTTCAAAATGCTCAGATCGAATATAAAGCCTGTCAGTAGACTGTAGAGGTGTTTCGTAACCTAGACTACCTAAAAGTCCTGTATGCCTTTGTATAAGCCTTATATTGATGTTTACCTTTTGTTCTTTTAAGTGGTATATTGAACTTTTTAGACCCCAAATAAAAAAGTTATAGACCACTTTTTAGAGGAGAATTTGAACGATGAAAGACCACAAAAAACCAAAGTTAAAGCTTGTAAAAGGGCAGACAAAAACTCGGACTCGTCTGACTGCCAAGCAGTCTAAATTCATTGATGGCATATTAGGAATAGGAGTAAACCAACCTCTTACTTTAACCGATAGCTATAAAGCCTCATATGACTGTAAGAACTTCAGTGATGCCAATGTCAGGAAAGAGGCTCACCTATTATTCCGATCCCCCAATTTAACCCCAATTTACGAAGACCGAAAACGTCAGATAGAAGAACGACATCGGACTCAATCGCTTAATCGATCACATCAAATAATTACAGGTCTCGAAAGAGAGGCATCAGATTTTGAGCATGGCAGTCCAACATCCAGAGTCAGAGCCTTAGAGCTTTTAGGGAAATTAAAGACAATTCGTTTATTCAGTTCTGACATTTCTGTCGAAGAGACCAGAGATGCTGATCAGATAAAAGAGGAACTAGAGGCAAAGATCAAAACCTTACTTGGAGATTGACCCCACCTACCCCCACCCCACCGATGACAAGCACCCAGTTGGACATGAGTATATATAGTAATCTGCACATAGAATCATATGGAACTGTTAAAACGCTTTAAAGTGAATGAATTGGTTTGGTTTAGTGTGTTATTCTCCTATGTTATGGAAAGGCTAATTAAAGGCGATACAGAGGGTTTAATGGTTTGGTGGTACTTTGTGTTGTATTTGGGTTCACTGCCTACTGAGTAACGCTTATTTAGAGGCTATAAGGCTATCTAGCTTCTGTTCTAGTCTCACTAAATGTTCGACCACTCTATCTATGTCATCTTTATGGTCATTCTTATGGACGTACTGTTCCCGTGTTTTGTTTAGAAGTATTTGAACTCTTTTGAGTTCATCATTTTGGGATTTGATATACCAGGCTATAGGTGCTACTATGACTGTTAGCAGTATGTTCCATATTGTAGCTAGTTCTAGAACCATAGGTATACCTGTTAAATTACGAAGTAATTTTAAAGATATACCTATAAAAGGTATACCTATTATACAGGTATACCTATAAGAGGAAAGGATGTAAAGAAAAAAATGGCTAGAAAATCAGGAAGAGTTTTAGAATCTAAAATACCCCCCACCCGTCCTTCTGGGATTGATCCTTATAGTCAGCCCTACAGTTTAGGTGATATTGAGTACAGGGCAGAAATGCAAAAGTACCTAGAAGGCGACCACGTTTCCCAACTAGCCATGCGTAGGATAGAAGAACTCACTGGTGGAGATTATGGGCAGGTTTTGAAGTATATTCTTCCTAGAAAAGATGGAGTTGAAAAATCTGATTCAGAAAAAAGGCTAGATAAATTATTAAGGGATGCAATAGGTGCTAGATCAGCTTCAGGTACAAATGTAGGGGGATTATATGTACCAACAGAAAGTGCTTTAAGGGATTACTCTGGAGTAAGATCAAAAGACCCAACCCTTCCAGAGATATTTGTACAAAGACCCGATGTATTTGATCAAGAAATTATAGATACTAACGAAGGAAAGTTTGCACAAAACATATACTCAGATGATGTTGAGAAAGAAGCCCTAAAAATAGGTAAAGATTTCAAGCCAGGTTATTTTGAAAGTCTTTTAGAAAAACTAGGAATAAAGGACGTAGATAGAAGTTTAGAAAGAAGAAGAGAAGAAGGCACTATGCCGACCAAGGAAGATATAAAGGAAGCAAAAGAAACAATGCCTTTTGAAAAAACTGCTAGACATGAGCTTGGTCATTTTGGTTTAGACCTACTAAGAGCTTTAGGTTACAAATTACCTGAACGAGTTAAAGACCTAAAAGGCGAAGAACGGTATATGCATCTGTTAGATAGAAATTTAAAAATGCCTGGCTACAAATACAACCCACCTAATTTAACAAAGCATGGAAAAAGTTTAATTAGTCAGATAGATGCTATGGCTAAAGATGCTCTTACAAAAGAACGTGGTTATAACATGGGAGGTTTAGTAACGATGCTAAAAAGTTTTAAATGAGTGAGTATAGAAAATATCATTCTTCTAAAAAAATGAAGCAAGAAAGAGCTTTAAGAAATAAAAACCGAAGGAAGGCTATAAAGAAAGGTACTGTTAAAAAGGGGGATAAGAAACATATTGACCATAAAGACGGAAATCCTAGAAATAACAAGAAAAGTAATTTAAGAGTTGTATCTGCTAGAAGGAATAGGAAGAAACAGTGAACATTCAGTCTAAAGACTTAAAAGATAAAATTTCTCTACTTCCTTTAGATCAGCAAAAAGAAATGCTGAAACTCTTAGAAGAGTATGAAACTGCCAAAGAAAAAGATTTATCGAAAACTGACTTCTTGACTTTTGTCAAGATGATGTGGTCTGGATTTATCGGTGGTGAACATCACGAAGTAATGGCTGATGCTTTTGAAAGAGTTGCCAAAGGCGAACTAAAAAGATTGATAATCAATATGCCACCCCGTCATACCAAGTCAGAATTTGCATCGTATCTTTTCCCTGCTTGGTTTTTGGGGCAGTATCCAGATAAGAAAGTAATCCAAACAGCCCACACTGCTGAGTTGGCAGTAGGCTTTGGTAGAAAAGTAAGAAACCTTATACAGTCAAAAGATTATCAAAATGTCTTTAGTGGCATTGAACTGTCAACAGACAGTAAAGCCGCAGGTAGATGGAACACAAACAAGCGTGGTGACTACTTTGCTATTGGTGTTGGTGGTGCTGTAACAGGTAAAGGTGCTGATATTCTTATAATTGATGACCCACACTCAGAGCAGGAAGCTCAATTAGGTCAGTATAACCCCGATGTATACGACAAAGTATACGAATGGTACACTTCAGGTCCTCGTCAACGTCTACAGCCAGGTGGTGCAATCATCCTAGTTATGACCAGATGGTCAAAAAGAGACCTAACAGGTAAGATTTTAAAGAGTATGACCGAAAGAGAAGGTGCAGATGAGTGGGAATTAATACAATTACCTGCTATTTTACCCTCTGGTACGCCATTATGGGAAGAATTTTGGAGCTTAGACGAGTTAGACAGCTTAAAAGCTGAATTACCAGTAGCAAAATGGAATGCACAGTACCAACAAGACCCCACCTCCGAGGAAGGAGCGTTAATTAAACGTGAATGGTGGCAAGAATGGACAGAATCAGAGCTACCACCCTGTGAATGCATCATTCAATCATGGGATACAGCGTTTTTAAAGACACAAAGAAGCGATTATAGTGCCTGCACCACATGGGGGGTGTTCTATCACCACCAAGATGTCGATCAAAACAGACCACATCTGATTCTTTTAGATGCATTTAAAGAAAAACTGGAGTTTCCAGAGTTAAAACGTGCCGCATACGATAAATATTGGGAATTTGAACCAGATCAGATGATTGTAGAAGCAAAAGCTTCTGGTGCGCCTTTAATATTTGAATTAAGAGCTATGGGGATACCTGTTACGGAGTTTACTCCCACTAGGGGTAACGATAAAATTGCTAGAGTTAACGCAGTTACTGACTTGTTTTCTAGTGGCAGTGTGTGGTATTATGAGTCTAGATGGGCAGATGAGGTTATTGAAGAATGTGCTTCATTTCCGTCTGGAGAACACGATGATTTAGTTGACAGCACCACACAGGCACTGTTAAGATTTCGGCAAGGTGGATGGGTTCGTGCCGAAAAAGACGATTGGGATGACGAGCCTAAATATAGAAGACCAGTGGAGTATTACTAATGTCTGGAGAAAAATATAAAAAACAAATGATAGGCTTAAATGTCATAAGAGATAAAGTTAAGGAAATAGATAAAAGAATTTCTGGAATGGATGACCCTATAAAAAAATCAAAACTTTCTAAGCAAAGAGATAAAGCTATAGGTAGAATAGACAACAGACTGAAGATGAAAAACTTTGGTTTTGGCACAAAAACAGGGGTAACAAAAAAGAGAAACGAGTTCCTAAAAACTGGCAAGATGCCTAAAACAGTATCAGGTTCAATCGTTGATTTTACAAAAAAACTTGGTGGAATAAAGAAAAATAATAAAGCAGGTGGTGTTATTAAAATGCGTGGAGGTGGTCTAGCAAAAGGTGGTTCAGCTAGTTTAACAGGATACAAGGTAAGATAAGGAGCAGTTATGGCAGATAAAGATAAAAAAGGTATTTCGTTTAAAGAAAGAGTTTTAAGCTCTATGGGTACTAACTACGGAAACAAAAAAGCCCAAGAAATATTAAAGAAAGATAAAGAAAAAGGAAACGACCCTAATAGAATAGTTTCTTACCCACCAGAAAGAGGACCTGGCTTGCCAAGGCAAGGAGTTTCAACTGTTCCGAAAATCAAAAAAGAACAAAAAAATAAAAAAAATAAAGAGCCAAACCTAGTTAGTCCTGTAAAGCTTGTTAAGAAAGGACCTGCTCTTGGAGATACCCCTAAGAAAGTATCCACAAGAGGAAACCCTTTAAAAGATAGACCAAGAAGTATAGCGGCGGCAAGAAAAGCAGGAGAAAAATACTTTTATGATAAAAAGGGCGAAAAAAAATTAGCTGTTACAGGAGCAGAATTAAAGAAAAAAGGAATGACCCTAAAAGAATGGGCTAATACTTTTGCTAAGAAGAAACAAACTAAAAAAGATGCTGAATCATTGAAGCCGTATGCTATAAAGAAAAGAGGCGGCGGTGCAATGAAAAAGAAAACTTACGCTGCAGGTGGTAGAACCACTATGAAGAAACAAACCATGCGTGGTGGTGGCATGATGAAGAAAAAAATGTACGCAGGTGGTGGTGCTATGAAGAAAAAAGGCATGGCTAAAGGTGGTAAGGTTCTTAAAATGAGAGGTGGAGGTCTAGCCACTAAAGGAACAAACTTTAGAATTAGATAATGGCTGTTGATAAAAATCTTGAACCGTTTGAGGTTGACATAGAAGATAACCCTTCTGAGTCAGAACTTAAAGTAGAAGTCGTTAATCCAGATTCTGTATCTGTAGAAACAGATGACGGTGGTGTTGTAGTTGACTTTGAAGGTGGTTTGACAGAAGAGCTTGTCGGACCTGATCACAACTCAAATCTAGCTGATTTTATAGAAGATGCAGACTTAGAAGAAATAGCATCAGAGCTAGTAGAAGATTTTGAATCAGATAGATCGTCTAGAAAAGAATGGTCACGATCTTATGTAAAAGGTCTTGATCTTCTTGGAATGAAGATAGAAGAAAGAACCCAACCTTGGGAAGGTGCTTCTGGAGTTTTTCATCCACTACTATCAGAAGCTATTGTCAGGTTTCAAGCGCAAGCAATGGGAGAGATATTCCCTGCGTCAGGACCTGTTCGCACTAAGATCGTAGGAAAACAAACCAAAGAAAAGACAGCACAGTCTAAACGTGTAGAAAACGAAATGAACTATATGTTGACTGAAGAAATGACTGAATACCGTGACGAGATGGAGCAAATGCTCTTCCGTCTCCCCCTTGCAGGATCAGCGTTTAAAAAAGTTTATTACGACCCAATCATGGAAAGACCATGTTCTATGTTTGTACCTGCCGAAGACTTTGTAGTTTCTTATGGTGCATCCGACTTGATGTCTTGTTCACGGTATACTCATGTAATGAAAAAAACAGAAAACCAAGTAAGAGAACTGCAAGTTAATGGCTTTTATAAAGATATAGAACTTCCAGAACCAACAAGAGATGAGTCTGACATCCAAGAAAAGTATGACGATATGGAAGGAAGTAATGAAGTTTATGATGACGATGACAGGCACACTATACTAGAGATGCACGTTGATCTTGATATGCCTGAACCGTTTGAAGATAAAGATAAATTAGCAAGACCCTATATAGTTACAATAGATAAATCATCTAGAACGATCTTAGCTATTAGAAAGAATTGGTATGAAGATGATGAAAAGAAAACTAAAAGACCACATTTCGTTCACTACAGATACCTTCCAAGCCTTGGTTTCTACGGCACAGGGCTTATCCACCTTATTGGTGGATTGGCTAAATCGGCAACGTCCATCCTTCGTCAGCTTATTGATGCAGGTACGCTATCGAATCTTCCTGCTGGTCTTAAAGCTAGGGGTCTCCGTATTAAAGGGGATGATTCGCCTCTTATGCCTGGTGAGTTCAGGGATGTCGATGTTCCTGGTGGTGCGATACGAGATTCCATTACGTTTATACCTTATAAAGAACCATCCTCAGTGCTTTACCAGTTATTGGGGAATATTGTCGAAGAAGGAAGACGAATTGGTTCAATAGCTGATGTTCAAGTAGGAAACATGAACCCTAACGCCCCAGTGGGTACGACACTAGCACTATTAGAAAGATCAATGAAAGTCATGTCTGGTGTTCAGTCAAGGCTTCATGCGGCTCTGAAGAAAGAACTCCGTATACTAGCTAAGTGTGTACATGACTTTATGCCGTCTGAGTATATCTATGAAACAGAGGGTGACTTCTCAAGGACAAAAGATTTTGATGGCAGAGTTGATGTAATACCTGTATCAGACCCTAATGCGTCTACAATGGCACAAAGAGTAACGCAGTACCAATCAGCACTACAATTAGCACAACAAGCACCACAATTGTACGACATGGGAAAGTTGCACAGGCAAATGCTAGAGGTGTTGGGAATACAGGATGCCGATAGTATTATTAAACTTCCTGAAGATATAAAATCAAAAGACCCTGTAGCTGAAAACATGGCTATAATGAAGCAAGAGCCAGTAAAAGCATTTAAATATCAAGATCACGAAGCTCATATAGCTGTTCATACAGCCGCAGCTCAAGACCCAAAACTACAACAAATTATAGGACAGTCACCGTTTGCATCAGTAATACAAAACGCAATGGCGGCTCATATTGCAGAACACGTTGCATTTCAATATAGAAAAGAAATAGAGGGGCAGTTAGGTGTGCCTATGCCTAGTGAAGACGAGCCACTACCACAGGACGTTGAAGAGCAGTTATCTAAATTAACAGCAGAAGCATCTGCAAAGGTTCTTAATAAGAGTAAAGCAGAAGTAGCACAACAAGAGGCTAAAGAACAACAACAGAACCCTCTAACAGTTATTCAACAAAAAGAAATGGCTTTAAAAGAAGCAGAGTTTGCTCACAAACAACAAATGGATATGGCAAAAATAAAACTAGATGCAGAACAAAAACAAAAAGATCAGCAAATAGATTTAGCTAAAGTAGCTACAAAAGCTATACAAGACGAGCAAAAAGGCAAAAGAGAAGAAACAAAACAAGGTATTCAAGAAGGTATTGACCTTGCAAGAGAGTTTGTAGATGAGTGAAGAAATCTACGCTCCTATTATAAAAAAAATAATAGATTATAAAGAACAGTTAAAAGAACACATAGCTTCAGGCAATGCTAACGACATGAGTGAATACTCTAGAATGGTCGGAGAATATAGGTGTCTTATTAAAATTCATCAAGACTTACTTGACATTCAGAAAAATTATAATAATGATTAAAAAAAGTTATATGTAACTTTTTCGTTTTTAACGCAAGGAACTGTGATCCTTAATCACTGCATGAGGTAAAAAATGTATCAAGCTGTAAAGAAAGAAGAAGAACCAAAAGTAGCTTCTCAAATGCCGAAACCGAAGGGTTATAAACTTTTAATCTCTCCAGTACAAGTAGAAGAAAAAACCGAAGGTGGTGTATATGTACCTGATGCTATAAGAGACGCAGAAGGCATAGCTTCCATTGTAGGATTTGTTGTTAAAATGGGAGAAGACGCTTACAAAGATAAAAATAAATTTCCAAACGGTGCATATTGCAAAGAAGGTGATTTTGTTATTTTTAGGTCTTACTCAGGAACAAGATTTAAAATTCACAACGAAGAGTTTAGATTAATTAATGACGACACTGTTGAAGCAGTGGTCGATGATCCAAGAGGGTATAGAAGAGTATGAATAATTTAGCAGAAGAACAAGAAGTTATATCAGAAGAGAACATGAAGGAGCTTCCTAGAAAAGAAGAAGAAGTTAATGATTTTGAAGTAGAAATAGTAGATGACACCCCAGAAGAAGATCGTGTTCCAAAAAGAAAAGAAGCTTCAGAACCTGAAAACGAAATCGAAACTGAAGAAGAAATAAAAACTTACAGTGAAGGTGTTCAAAAAAGAATATCAAAGCTAAAATATGAGTTTCACGAAGAAAGAAGAGCTAAAGAAGAAGCGGCTCGTTTACGAGAAGAAGCTTTAACTTTTGCTGAAAATCTTAAAAAAGAAAATGAAAATCTAAGAAAAACTTTAGCTGATGGCGAATCAATGCTTATTGATCAGGCAAAAGGCAGAGTTGGTGCAGAACTTGAAAAAGCAAAAAAAGACTACAAAGAAGCTTATGAATCAGGAGACCCTGATAAACTAATAGAGGCTCAAGAGCAATTAACCAAGCTACAGAATGAAAAATTTAGAGTAGAAGAATACAAACCTCAACCACAAGAAATTAAAGCTCAAGAACCTCCAAAGCCTCAAAGACCAAAGTTGTCTCAAATAGATATAGAGTGGCAGAAAAACAACGATTGGTTTGAAAAAGACTCTATTATGCGTGGTACAGCTATGGGGTTGCATGAGCAGTTGCAACAAAAAGGTGTTGTGCCAGGCTCAGAAGAGTATTATAAAGGAATAGATGAGGGAATGAGAAATATATTCCCTGAAAAGTTTGAAGTTCAGCAAGAAGCACCTGAACGCCAAAACGGAAACGTGGTAGCCCCCGTTGAAAGACACGGAAAAAAATCACGCACAGTGCGTCTAACAAGAACCCAAGTAGCACTCGCAAAGCGACTTGGACTCAGTAATGAGCAGTATGCAGCGCAATTAATGAAGGATCAATCAAATGGCTAATAGAGAAACCAGAGATAGCGAAACCCGTGAGATGGACTTACGAAAAAAAGGATGGGAGCGTCCTACCCTTTTGCCAACG
>Ga0208919_1000995_pt1 | contig 17278 bp, 14 predicted proteins | sample 4_EtaG_FD_184076 | JGI IMG/M metagenome (GOLD analysis project Ga0208919, IMG submission 184076) | Marine viral communities from the Subarctic Pacific Ocean - 4_ETSP_OMZ_AT15127 metaG (SPAdes) (version 3) | ecosystem: Environmental > Aquatic > Marine > Oceanic | place: Pacific Ocean | collected...
CTGTATTTACGACTACAATAACTACTAATAGAGCTACTACTACTACGTATAATACATCAACAAGCACTACAACAACGTTTAACACATCAACCACTACAAACACCGTGTTTAACACCAGTACGGTTACACAAAAGTCAACAAGTACAGTTGTTAGTACTAATAGAGCAACAAACACAGTATTTAATACAGCTACAAACACAGTAACAGTATTTAATACTAGTACTAACACAATAACTGCTTACACTACTACATTTGCAACTAACAGAGCTACTAATACGGTAGTATCTACTAATATAGATACCACTACAACATTTAATACCTCTACTGCTACAGCTACTAGCAGAACAACTACAATAAGTACTAATAGAGCTACTACAACAACATATGAAACTAGTAAGTCAACATCTACAAGTAGAACTACAACTATATCAACTAATAGAAGTACTAACACGGTAGTATCAACTAACAGGTCAACTAATACCGTGTTTAATACTAGTACTAGCACACAAACTACTAGAACTACAACTATAAGTACTAATAGAAATACTACAACTACATTTAATACGAGTACTAATACAACAACTACATTTAATACCTCAACAACAACTCAAACGAGTAGAACTACAACTATAAGCACCAACAGAGCTACCACAACAACCTTTAATACTAGTACGTCTACAGCTACAAGCAGAACTACTACTATATCTACTAACAGGGCTACAACTACTACATACGAAACCAGCAAGTCTACTACAACAGTATTTAACACAAGTACTACCACCACGTTTGGTACAACAACCACATACAGTACAAATAGAAACACAACAACAACATTTAATACAAGCACTAGTACAACAACTACTTTCAATACATCTACTACTACAGTATTTAATACTACTACAGTATATTCTACTAATAGGTCAACTACCACTACGTTTAATACTTCTACCACTACAACGTTTAATACAACAACTACATATAGTACTAATAGAGCAACAACTACAACCTTTAATACTAGTACTAACACAACTACTACTTTCAACACGTCTACTACAACTACGTTTAATACTACCACTACATACTCTACTAATAGAGCAACTACAACTACTTTTAATACGTCAACCGCTACCGTAACAGTATTTAACACATCTACTACCACCGTGTTCAGCACCAATACAAGTAAATCAACTACTACTGTATTTAATACAAGTACAACTACAACTATTAGTACTAACAGGTCAACTACAACTGTATTTAATACAACCACTACATATAGTACCAATAGAACTACTAATACTGTATTTACTACTAGTACGTCACGTTCTACTAATAGAACAACTACTACAACATTCACAACAACATTTGAAACAAGTAGAACAACTACGTTTAACACTTCAAGAACTACAACTATAAGTACTAATAGAACTACAAACACTGTGTTTAGCACAACAACAACGTATAGTACAAACAGAACAACTAATACGGTGTTTACAACAACTTTCCCTACTAGTAGAAGCACTAATAGAGCTACTACTACTACGTTTAATACGAGCACAACTACACAGACCAGTAGATCTACAACAACTACATTTAATACAAGTACAACAACCACTTTTAATACATCTAGAACAACTACATTTAACACAAGTAAATCTACTAATCGTACTACTACAACTACATTTACAACTACGTTCTCTACATCTACTAATAGAAATACCACCACAACATTTAACACTAGTACCACAACGCAAACATCTAAATCTACCACAACTGTGTTTACTACTAATACAAGTAGGTCTACAAACAGAACAACAACAACAACATTTACTACAACGTTCAATACTAGTAGAACCACCACATTTAATACTAGTAGAAGTACAGCTACTAGCAGATCAACTACAACTACATTTACTACAAACACAGTAGTGTCAACTAACAGAGCTACTACCACAGCTTATACTACAACATTTAATACGTCAAGAAGTACTAACCGTAACACTACAACAGTTTTTTCAACCACCACAACGTTCAATACAACTACAATTTTTAATACTACGTATTCATCACATATACGATCTACAAACAGAAATACGTCTACAAATAAAAATACAACTGAATCAAGAAGTACGTCAACTAATAGAAATACTACTACTACGTATTCTTCACATATAAGATCTACCAATAGAACAACTAACACAGTGTTTAATACTCTAACTACGTTCAATACTAGTAGAACAACAACGTTTAGTACTACTACACAATACTCTTCACATATACGATCTACTAATAGAAATACATCTACAAGTAGAAGCACAACTACTACGTTTAATACTACTACTATTTTTAGCACAACCACTGTGTATAGTACTAACAGAAACACAGCTACAAGTAGAAGTACTAACACGGTATTCCAACAGTCAACACTAATGGCATGGTTAACTGGTACAGTAACACAAATGAATACATCTACTAATAGAAGCACATCAACTACAACTACGTATAGTACAGTTACTACTTTTAACACTAGTACGTCCACAGAAACTACTAAAATAACAGTGTTTAACACGACAACTACTTATCAGACTGCTCACAATACAACAACTACATTTACTACAACGTTTAACACGACATTTAACACTAGTACATTAACCTATACATTTACAGCGTTTGTAACAATATTTCAAACGTCAAGATCAACATTCACGTCAGGTGGTGGCGGTGGTGGTTGTAGTAGAGGCTGTAACTAAGAAAATAAATATGTAATTATAAAAATATGTCAGGATACGAAAAACCGTCGGATACGCAGATTAATTATCACAAAGCAGACCTTACAGTTAGGGATAATGGTGATATTGTTTGGTTTAATCCGACAGCACAAGAAACATGGGAAGTTATGATGGGTTGGGAACAGCCTATTATGGAAAAGATGGCAGAGGTGTGTGTCAACGAGGGTGACCATGTTTTAGAGTGTGGTTTTGGTATGGGTATATTAGCTACAGCTGTGCAAGCAAGAAAACCAGCATCACATACAATAGCAGAAACACATCCACAAATACAACCAAAACTTGCTGAGTTTGCTTCTAATAATCCAACAGTAAGAGCTGTAAACGACAGGTGGTATAGCTTAATAGAAGAGGCTGGTAGGTATGATGTTATACTAATGGATACATATGCTGACGCAGACTTACATCCAAGGTTTGCATATTTTGTAAAACAAAAAGCAAAGCAAGGTAGTAGAATATCTTGGTGGAACTGGAGTGGCGGTAAAACAGATCCATGGATGAAATTTTATTGGCCAGACGAACATATTGTTTTTCACGATGTAGATATAAATCCACCTGCAAATCAATACTACAACAAGTCTGTATATCACTTACCTGTATACACAAATCAAAAGCCAGCAACTGGTTATGGTGTAGTAAGGCAAGATGCTACGATACATGTTAATGGTAACGACTCTATTCCTATGTGGCAAGTTGTAAAGCATGATAAGTTATTATCGTCAGACGTAGCAGGTAATAGATCAGAAAAGCAGAGAGGTGAAAAAAATGTTTTTATAATGAAAGCAAAAGGTATATATACAATAAACTCTGATTTAAAAGCTACTGGCAACCAACCTATAATAGCAAAAAGAAATAATGCGTGGCGTGAGTTTAACGTAAATCAACTAACCGTTGGCGACAAGTTATATGGTATTGCTGGTAACGAAATAGAAATAACACAAATAGACTTTGACGATTCAGATACTGTATATGAAATATGCAAGCTAGGCGTTAGTTATAATTACTTTGTTAACGGTATACTTGTTGGGGAAGGAGGTGTAGACAATGCCTAATACTACTACAACCTTTCAAACATCTTTAGGTACAGATAGACCAACGCAAACAACTACTACGTTTAGCACAAGTAGATCTACAAGCAGAACAACTAATAGAAATACTACAACCTACTTCAATACTAGCACTAGTACTCAGACTACACGTACAACTATATTTAACACTACCACCGCCTTCAGCACAAACCGAAGTACAGCTACTAGCAGAACTACAGGTACTACAACTACATTTAATACAACAACATCTTATACAACTCTGTTTAGCACAAATAGAGAACACGTGCTTTGGTCTCCTGCTACACCAGGTACAGACCCACTATATAATTTTGATCATGATAGCACTGCTCAAGGTGCTGGTGACTATCCAGGTGATGGGTTGTTTAGAGTAAATAACCCAAGTGGTAATCCTAAAGATACAACAAAAATTACTGTTTCAAGGTATGGTGCGGCTGGCACAGGTACAGATCACACAGGCGCTATGGATTCTATTGTAAATGCGACAGTTCTTAATGGCGCTAAAGGTAGGTTGCGACTTCTTGGTATACTTAATGCTAGTGGTGCTGCTTATTCAGCTCCCGGCGTATCATATAGAATTACAGCTGCAACAAAACGAACAAACGGTTCAGACATACACTTTGAATTTACCGTTGCATATACTGGCTGGGCGGGTGGTGGTCCAAGTTTTACTGAATCAAATGGCGTTGCAACAAGTTATGAAGAGAGTAGTTTAGCATTGTATCAAATAGGTATTGCGTTTGAAGATCCAAGCGACACGTGGAATACGTCAACTGCTACAACTACTACGTTTAGTACAAATACTATTTACAACACGTCAACAACCACAACTACTAATAGAAACACAAGTACTAGCAGCTCAACAACAACAACGTTTAATACAACAACAGTATTTAACACAAGTACTGTAACTAATAGAAGTACATCTACAAGTAGAACCACAACGTTTGAAACTAATCTTGCTGTTTCAACTAATTTCGATACTACTACTACGTTCAACACTAGCACTATAACAAACAAAACTACAAATACAGTATTTAGCACTACTACAAGTTATACTACAAACACTGTGTTTAATACAAACACCGTGTTTAACACGAGTACAATAACTACTAGGTCTACAAATAGAAGTACGTCAACAAATAGAACTACAACTACTAATAGAACTACCAATACAGTGTTTACCACAACTTTCAATACTAGTACAGTAACTCAAAAGTCTACCACAACAACATTTAACACTAGTACTGCAACCACAACTAATAGATCAACCACCACGACATTCAGTACTACAACTACATTTAATACTAGCAGAACTACAACATTCAATACTTCTAAGTCAACCAACAGAACTACTACGACTACATTTACAACTACCTTTAGTACGTCTACTAATAGAAGCACCACTACTACATTTGGCACTACCACAACTGTATCTACAAATAGAAGCACTAATACAGTGTTTAATACAACTACATCACGTAGTACAAATAGAACAACGACTACAACTTTTACTACGACATTTAATACATCACGTACTACAACATTTAATACATCACGCACAACTACTATAAGCACAAATAGAAGTACTACAACCACATTCGGTACTACTACCACTGTGTCCACAAACAGAGCTACTACCACAACTTTTACCACTACGTTTAATACATCACGTAGTACAAACAGAAATACTACAACTGTGTTTAATACTAGTACTGCAACTTCAACTAATAGAAATACTACTACTGTCTTTAACACTAGTACTACTACTACTTTCAATACTAGTAGAACCACAACGTTTAATACTAGTAAGTCAACTAATCGTACGACTACTACAACTTTTACTACAACGTTTGGAACTTCTACAAATAGAAACACAACGACTGTATTTAACACGTCTACAGCTACATCAACTAATAGAGCGACGACAACTACGTTTAATACGTCAACTACAACAACAGTATCTACTAATAGATCAACAACAACTACGTTTACGACATCTACGTCGCGTACAACTACTATATCTACAAATAGATCAACCAATACTGTTGTATCCACTAACAGAGCTACTACTACTGTGTTCAATACCTCTACAGCAACGGCCACAAGTAGAACTACTACAGTATCAACTAATAGAGCAACAACTACTACGTACTCTACTAATAGATCTACAACTACTACATTTAATACAGCTATAAGTACATCAACTAGTAGAACAACTACAATATCTACTAACCGTGCTACTACCACAACGTTCAACACATCAACAGCTACAGCAACTAGTAGAACTACTACTATTAGTACAAACAGAGCTACGACTACTACATACAATACAACAAAAACAACTAACACTGTATTCAATACATCGACTACAACGCAAACGTCAAGAACTACTACAATATCTACCAATAGGTCTACGACTACAACATTTAATACATCTACTAGTACAACAACTGTATTTAATACTAGTACTACAACTACATTTAATACTACAACTACATACAGCACTAATAGAAGTACGACAACTACTTTTAATACTAGTACTACAACTACGTTTGGTACATCAACCACTGTATCTACCAATAGGGCAACTACTACTACGTATGAAACTACAAAGACTACAAATACAGTGTTTAACACGAGCACCACTACTCAGTTTGCTACTACCACTACATACAGTACAAACAGAAATACTACCACAACGTTTAATACATCAACGGCAACTGTAACAACATTTAATACAAGTACTACAACTACTTTTATTACAACAACTACGTTTAATACAGCTATAAGTACTACCACTACGTTTAATACAAGTACCACAACAACATTTAATACCACGACAACGTATAGCACTAATAGAACTACCAATACAGTATTCAATACTAGCACGTCTACTGTTACCGTGTTTAATACATCAACTGTTACGCAAAAAACAACTAGCACTGTTGTTAGTACAAATAGATCCACAAGCACAGTGGTATCTACAAATATCGATACAACTACTACATTTAATACTTCAACTAATACTATAACGGCGTACACAACAACATACTCAACAAACAGAGATACTACTACAACGTATAATACTACAAGAGCTACAACAACCACGTATAATACAAGTACTAGTACAACTACAGTGTTTGAAACAACGTATGAAACAAATAGATCTACAACTACAACGTACAGTACAAATAGAACAACCAATACTGTATTTAATACATCAACTAACACAACAACTGTATTTAATACAACTACCGCTACAGTAACTACGTTTAATACAAGTACAGCTACTACAACTACGTTTAATACAAGTACTAACACTATAACGCTATATAGCACAACATATGAGACTAATATTGATACGACTACAACTTTCAATACATCAAGAACTACGATATTTATAACTACTATAAGTACAAACAGAGATACAACCACAGTATTTAATACAAGTACGGTTACTGAAAAAGCTACTAGCACTGCATATAGCACTAATAGAACAACAACAACAACTTATGAAACGAGTAAATCTACTAACACTGTAGTGTCAACTAATAGAACAACTAACACGGTGTTTAACACAACTACAGCAACAACTACTACGTTTAATACTACAACTGCAACTGTTACCGTGTTTAATACTACAACTACAACAAATAGAAGTACAACTACTACATATAGTACAAATAGAAGTACAACAACTGTAGTATCAACTAATAAAGCTACAAGTACAGCATACAGTACTAATAGAGCTACTAACACTGTTATAAGTACTAACACTGTGTTTAATACAACCACAACATTTAATACGACAATAGCATTTTACAATACAGTAAGATCAGATTACAATACTGACAGGGTAGACTACAATAGCTCTAGTTAGAAAACACTAAAAGTGTGTAATAGTATATAAAGAAATTTAAATTTAATTTAATTATATGGAAATGTTTAATAGGAAGGTTCTGAAAGAAAGAATAGGGCACCTTCAAAAAAATGATAAGCTCGATTACTTGGAGCAAGTAGAGGGCTATGTTATACGAAAGTGTAGCGAAAACGGAATAGAGTATGCTTACGATGTGATGGCAGAAGAGATGCCTTACTTTAAAACAATGGCATACACAGAGTTGGCAACGTGTTTTTATTTGCAGCCAATGAACTTCAAGATAAGAGACGCACAATTGCCAGATGCGTTTCATGATAAAGATCATGAAGTTTTAGATTATGCTTCTTACTTTGTAAGTAACATAACAGATAATACTGCCAACAAGTATAAAGATAGGTTAGATGACTACCAAAAGTGGCCAGCTAAAGACTACTTAGTAATACTTCCAGGTTCAAACAAATTAAAAGACAGATGTTGTTTGAACAAGATGAGGCACATACAGAGAGTACATAAGGGTAACGTTTTATTTAAACCGCATCCGATAACAACTCATCAAATCATTGGTGAGATGAAAGATTTGTTCGGACAGGAAAATGTACTGCCAAGAGAAATGGATATGTATTATTATATACAAAAGTCAAAGAAAGTATATACAACTCACTTAAGTGAAAGTGCTGTGTATGCTAGTGTTTTAGGTAAAGACATAGAACCATTTGATGTATGGAATAATATATTTTACGGGTCTTTCTATTGTGTTAGTAATCATTTATTTGATAACAAACATGATGCAAGAAATTATATCAACAAAGTTTTTTCAAGTCCTAAGTCAGGAATTATATGTCCTAGAATAGATAAAAACTGGAAAGAAAAAGTTGATAAGTACTTTGAGTACATAACTGCTAAAAGAGATAAGTATAAAAACTGGTTTATTGATAGCAGAAAACCAAAAAATAAAAAATAAAATTTAATACAATGAAAATAAAAAAAGACGAACTAAAAGAATTACAGGATAGAGTTTCTAACATAAATCAAGCTAAACTTAGACTTGGTACACTAGAAACACAAAAGATGGTTATAGCACAAGCTATAGTAAATCTACAAAGACAGCTTGAAGAGTTTCACAAGAAGCTTGACGTGTTATATGGTAACGGCGACAAAATAAGTGTTGATGTTACCACGGGTCAATATAAAAAATTAGAAAACGATGAAGCTGATAAGAAAAATTAGTGTTGGCAAAGATTATAAAAACGATGCTATGCACTACTCTGTAGGCCAAGAGGTTTATGGAGGGCATACTATTTGCGACATCTTAGAAGATGATAGCAAGTACAGTGTGTTTATAAAAAAGAATAATGATGTGTTGCCTTGGAAAGACTTTAACAAAAACATGGCAATATCAGTTGAGTATAACTTAGAATATTGAAAGGGCTATTTGACTTTATCATAACACCAAAAGGTAAACGCTATAACAACACGAAGCAAGTAGGTGATACCGAACTCGTGCTGAACGCTTCATTAGAAGACCATTTAATGATAAACCGTACAGGTATTGTAAAAGCGTTACCTACAGTTGGTGATACTAATATACAAGTTGGTGATGAAGTAATTCTTCACCACAATGTGTTTAGAAGGTGGTACAATGCAGAGGGGTTAGAAAAAAACAGTAGAAGCTTTATAGATGAAGATACATACTGTGTATCTAAAGATCAAATATTTTTATATAAACATAAAGGTATATGGACAGCCCCTGATGATTATTGTTTTGTAAAGCCAATAAAATCGTATGATAAACTCAGTGATGAAAAAGAGCAACCGTTAATAGGTATTTTAAAATACTCTAATAATAAATTAAACGCGCTAGGATTAACAGAAAATACTTTAGTGGGTTTTAGCCCTAATAGTAGATTTGAGTTCGTTATAGAGCGCGAGAGATTATATAGAGTGTTAACTAATTCAATTACAATTAAATATGAATATCAAGGACAAGAAGAAGAATATAATCCAAGCTGGGTATAAAGCTGTTGATGAATTAATCAAAGTTGCTAAAGAAGAAATTGTAGATACAGAAGAGGATGTATCTGCTGATAGATTAAAAAATGCCGCAGCAACTAAAAAGCTAGCTATATTTGATGCGTTTGAGATATTAAATAAAATACAAGACGAGCAGAACATGCTTGATGGTAAAGTGCAAGAAGATAAAACACAAGCCTTTGGCGGCTTTGCTGAAAACAGATCTAAATAATGTATAACCAAACATTATGTAAAATTGTTGAACCTATAAAATTAACAACAATAAATAGGTTAAACAAAAGCAAAAAGTGGAAGTATGGATATAACAAAGAACATGATGTTGTTGTTATATCTAAAACAGGCATGATAGGTGATATAATAGAAATACAAAATCTACAAATAGCATTACCTAAACAACCAAAGAAAATACATAAGTTTAAAAAGGACAAATGGGAAGTAACACCATATCCAAAAGAACTTAATAGGATAAAATCTATATTTGATTGGAGAGATTATCCTAATGAATTTAAAAGCAAGTATATTGATTATATTGAAGAAGAGTTTACAAAGAGAGAAAATGGCTTCTGGTTTTATAACAAAGGCATTGCTACTTATATTACTGGTACTCATTACATGTACCTCCAATGGTCAAAGATTGACGTCGGACACCCTGATTTTAGAGAAGCAAATAGATTATTCTTTATTTTTTGGGAGGCATGTAAAGCGGATGCCAGAAGTTATGGTATGTGCTATCTCAAAAACAGACGCTCAGGCTTTTCTTTTATGGCGTCGGGGGAAACAGTTAACCTCGCCACAATATCTTCCGATGCACGTTTCGGGGTATTGTCCAAATCTGGTGCCGATGCGAAGAAAATGTTCACGGATAAAATTGTCCCGATTTCGGTCAACTATCCTTTCTTCTTTAAACCGATCCAAGACGGGATGGACAGACCCAAAACAGAGTTGGCTTATAGAGTACCTGCTTCAAAGCTTACTAGAAGAAAACTCACCGCAAGTTCCGAAGATCAACCTGAAGAACTCACGGGGCTCGATACAACTATTGACTGGAAAAATACCGGTGATAATTCGTATGACGGAGAAAAATTAAAGTTATTAGTACACGATGAAAGTGGTAAGTGGGAAAGACCAGATAATATACTAAACAACTGGCGAGTAACTAAAACCACATTACGATTAGGTAGTAGAGTTATTGGTAAGTGTATGATGGGCTCAACTTGTAACGCGTTAGACAAAGGTGGTGATAATTTTAAGAAATTATATTATAACTCTGACGTAACTAAAAGAAATAAAAATGGCCAGACAGCTTCAGGACTATATTCGTTTTTTATACCAATGGAGTGGAACTATGAAGGCTTTATGGATGAGTATGGCTTACCTGTGTTTGATACACCAGATAACGAGGTCTACGGTCCACACAATGACCTTATTGATACTGGCGTTATAGATCATTGGCAAAATGAAGCTGATGGTTTGAAGAACGACCAAGACGCGTTAAATGAATTTTATAGACAGTTTCCAAGAACTGAAGAGCACGCGTTTAGAGATGAAACTAAAAACAGTATATTTAATTTAGTAAAGATATACGAGCAAATAGATTACAATGAAGAAACAAATCAAGGTATATCTATTGGTAATTTTCAATGGATTAACGGGGTAAAAGATTCAAAAGTACAATTTTATCCTGATCCAAGAGGTAGATTTAGAATTAGTTGGGTGCCACCAACTCACTTACAAAATAGAGTAATTGACAAAAATGGCACTAAATATCCAGGCAATGAGCACATGGGTGCTTTTGGTTGTGATAGTTATGATATATCAGGTACTGTAGATGGTTTAGGATCTAACGGCGCTTTACATGGTTTAACAAAGTTTAGCATGGAAGACGCACCACCTAGTCAGTTCTTTTTAGAATACGTGGCTAGACCAGCAACAGCTGAAATATTTTTTGAAGACGTTTTAATGGCGTTGGTATTTTATGGTATGCCAATACTTGCAGAAAACAACAAACCACGTTTATTATATCATTTAAGAAGAAGAGGTTATAGAGGTTATTCAATGAATAGACCAGATAAAGTTTGGAATAAATTATCACAAAGTGAAAAAGAAATAGGTGGTATACCAAACTCTAGTGAAGACATAAAGCAAGCTCATGCGGCAGCAATTGAAACTTACATACAAGAACATGTGGGTTTAAAACCAGATGGAGGTTGTGGCAATATGTATTTTAACAGAACACTAAATGATTGGTCGAAATTTGATATTACTAAGCGTACTAAGTTTGATGCTACTATTAGCAGCGGTCTTGCGATTATGGCTTGTAATAGACACTTGTATCAACCGAATAAAAAAATTGAAAGAGCGAAAGTAAACTTAAGTTTTTCAAAGTATAATAATGAAGGATTTACTTCACAAATAATAAAATAAAACATGAACACAAAGAGCGCACAAAATTATTTTCCAAGTCAAGTAGTTAGTGACCAAGAAAAAAACAGCTACGAATATGGATTAAAAGTAGCTCAAGCAATTGAAGCTGAATGGTTTGGTAAAGACTTTAATTCTAATAGATTTAGTTTAAACCAACAAGATTTTCATAAACTAAGACTATACGCAAGAGGCGAACAATCAGTTCAAAAATATAAAGATGAATTATCTATTAATGGTGATTTGTCATATCTTAATTTAGACTGGACACCAGTTCCTATAGTTCCAAAATTTGTTGATATTGTTGTAAATGGTATAGCTGAAAGAGGTTATGACTTAAAAGCATATTCTCAAGATCCGTTTGGTGTAAAGCAAAGAACAGATTATATGGAATCTATTGTTAGAGACATGCAGACATCTGAAATAAATGACGAAGCATATGTAACGTTAGGTTTAAATGTTTATGAAAACGATCCATTATCTTTACCTAAAACAACTGAAGAACTAGAGCTACACATGCAGCTTGATTACAAACAATCAATTGAAATAGCCGAAGAACAATCACTTAATGTTTTATTTGATGGTAATAAATACGACAACACGTTAAAAAGATTGTACTATGATTTAACAGTACTTGGTATAGCCGCTGTTAAAAATAACTTTGATACATCATCCGGTATAACTGTTGAGTATGTAGATCCTGCAAACTTAGTGTATTCTTACACTGAATCGCCTTATTTTGATGATATATATTATTGTGGCGAAGTAAAAAACATACCTATCAACGAGCTTAAAAAACAATTTCCACATTTAACAAACGAAGATTTATTAGAGATAGAAGATCAACCACATCAAAATGCTTATGCAGCAAATAGGTATAGTTCATCTTATAATGATAACAACGTAGATAATAATATAGCGCAAGTTTTATACTTTAATTATAAGACATATAATAATGAGGTATATAAACTAAAACAAACAGCAGCTGGTGGATCTAGAGTTATACCAAAAGATGATTCATTTGAAGCTGTTGGAGATGTTCCATTTGAAAAATTATCTAACTCATTAGAGGTTTTATATGAAGGCGCTTTAATATTAGGCACAAAAAAATTACTAAAATGGAATTTAGCAGAAAACATGTTAAGACCAAAGAGTAACTATACTAAAGTTAAAATGAATTACGCTATTCACGCGCCAAGAATATATAAAGGCAGAATAGAATCTTTAGTAAAAAGAATAACAGGCTTTGCTGACATGATACAGCTAACGCACCTAAAGTTACAACAAGTAATGTCACGTATGGTTCCTGACGGTGTTTATTTAGATGCTGATGGTTTAGCTGAAGTTGATTTAGGTAATGGTACAAATTACAACCCACAGGAAGCGTTAAATATGTTCTTTCAAACTGGTAGTATAATAGGTAGATCATTAACACAAGAAGGTGATCCTAATCCAGGTAAAGTACCTATACAAGAAATAGCAAGTGGTAATGGTGGCGCTAAGTTACAAAGTTTAATAGGCACATACAATTATTACTTGCAAATGATAAGAGATGTAACTGGTTTAAACGAAGCAAGAGACGCTAGCACACCGGATAAAAACGCTTTAGTCGGTATTCAAAAGTTAGCGGCAGCTAATTCAAATGTTGCTACTAGACATATACTTCAAGGTGGTTTACATTTAACAGTAGAAACCGCAGAAGCTTTAGCATTAAGAATATCTGATGTTTTAGAATACTCTTCAACAAGAGATGCTTTTATACAATCTATAGGAGCTCACAATGTAGCATCATTAGAAGAATTACAAGAGCTACATTTATATGACTTTGGAATATTTTTAACTTTAGCTCCTGATGAAGAAGAAAAGCAATTACTTGAAAATAACATACAAATGGCTTTACAGTCAAATAGTATTGAACTAGAGGATGCTATAGATGTAAGAAATATAAAAAATCTAAAATTAGCAAATCAAATGCTAAAAGTAAGACGCCAGAAAAAAATAAAGATGGACCAGATGTTAGCTCAGCAAAATATAGAATCGCAAGCTCAAGCTAATGCACAAGCGCAACAGGTTGCTGCTCAAGCTGAAGTTCAAAAGCAAAATGCTATAAATTCTTTAAAATTACAAGGTGACGCACAAAAGGCTGAGCTAGAAGCTAACAAGTTACAACTTGAAGCTGAACTTAAAAAAGACTTAATGGCACAAGAGTTTGAATACAACTTAGCTTTAAAAAATCTAGAGCATAGTTCTATTGCAGCTAGAGAGGAAGAGGGTAGAAAAGATGATGCAAGTAAACAAGCAATTGCTGCAAGAAAAAATAAAAATTTTGAATCTTCAGGTAATGATATAATGAGTGGGAGTATTGGTTTAGGAAGATTTGAACCAAGTTAATGTTTAACAAATAAATAAATAATAATGGCAATAGTAACTAACGATTGGACTGGTAAAATTACTGGATCCGTTTTTCAAGTAGGAGGTGGTGATCCTATTGTACCGCCAACTGGTCATGTATTTGTAGCAATCACAGCTCTAGCCGCAACTGATTTTGTAGCTTCAGGTGGTCTAGTCGCAGATGATGCAACTGTATGGGCTAACACTGAAGATGCTGCTAATGATTTAGCTGCAGACTCTGAAACAATAAGCGAAGGATCTGGTGGTGTACAAATAAATGCTACAAACTTAGATTTACCAGCTGGCACTACAATTTATGGTAGATATACAAAAATTGATATCAACGCTGGACAAATTATAGCATACATAGGAAAAGCTTAAGAAATTGTACGAGAGTACATATGTTTAATTTTATAATATTATATTATGGCAAATGATGAGAAAAACGTCAATATAGACGAAAAAAACGCCGAGTCACCACAGGGTGACGGTAAGGTAAAAAAACCTCGTCTTAAAAAGTTTCAACAAGATGAAGAACCTATAAAGGTAAATCTTGCTGAGCCAAAAGAAGAAGAGGTTAAAGAAGAAGAACAACCTAAAGAAGAAGTAAAGCAAGAGGAAACACCTGTTGTTGAAGAGGTGGTAGAAGAGAAAAAAGAAGAGGTTGTTGAAGAAAAAGAAGATCCAGTTGTTGAAGAGGTAACTGATGAAGAAGTAGAGGAAAAGGTAGAAGAAGTACAAGAAGCAGTTGAAGAGGCGATTGAAAAGGCAGAAGAAACTGGTGAAGAGTTACCAGAGAATATCCAAAAGCTTATGAAGTTTATGGAAGAAACTGGTGGTGATCTTGAGGATTATGTTAAGTTAAATCAAGACTATAGTAAATTTGATGACACGGCGTTATTAAGAGAATACTATAGACAAACTAAACCACATTTATCAAGTGATGAGGTTGACTTTTTAATGGAAGACTCATTTACTTACGATGAAGATGTTGATGATCCTAAGAACATCAAGCGAAAGAAATTAGCGTTTAAAGAGCAAGTTGCCGACGCTAGAGCCCAATTAGACAGGCAAAAGTCTAAATACTATGAAGAGATTAATGCTGGTGTTAAGTTAACACCTGACCAAAAAAAGGCTATTGATTTCTTTAATAGATACAATAAAGAACGAGGTGAGCAAGATAAAATTGCAAAGCAACGTAAATCTGTATTTCAACAAAGAACTAAAGATGTATTCAACAAAAACTTTAAAGGTTTTGAATATAACATTGGTGAAAAGAAATTTAGATTTAATGTTAAAGATGCAAACAATGTTCAAGAGCAGCAGAGCGATATTAATAATTTTGTTAACAAATTTGTTGATAATAAAAGTAATACAATATCTGATGCAAAGGGATATCATAAATCTTTGTTTACCGCAATGAACGCAGACAGCGTTGCGAATCATTTTTACGAACAAGGCCGAGCTGATGCTATAAAAGAAAGTATAGCTAAAGCAAAAAACGTTAGCATGGAACCTAGACAAGGTTTAGGTGAAGTTGAAGCGGGTGGTATGAAAGTAAAAATTTTACAAGACAATGATATGAGTTCATTTCGTTTTAAACCAAAAACAAAATAAAGTTTAACAATTATAAATATAAATAATTATGGCAGCAATTACTCCAACAGGTGGATCGTCGTTAAATAGCGTACCTTCACCAGTTAAAGCGGCGATAACTACTAACTATTTAGATTTTACATCTGGTAGTAACGACTGGTCTCAGCAGTATCTACCTGATCTAATTGAGCAAGAAGCAGAAGTATATGGTAAAAGAACTATATCTGGTTTTCTAGCAGCAATTGGGGCAGAAGAGGCAATGAGCTCAGACCAAGTAGTTTGGACAGAACAAGGTAGGTTACACCTTTCGTACAAAGTAACAGCATATGCAGCAGGATCAAACACTGGTGACCTTACTTTAGGTCAAGCTCCAGGATCAAGTGCATCTGCAGCGTCTACTCACGGTATCAGAATCGGTTCAACCGTTCTAGTATCTGATGGACAGGCTAACGCAGTAGTATTTAGAGGGTTAGTCACTCACTTACCAGCAGGTAACAAAATCACAGTAGCTCCTTATACAACAGGTGATGCTTCAGGTGATATTGCAGATGTTTCAGGTATCAATACAACAACTCTAGGCGCAAGTGGTAGAGTATTTGTTTATGGTTCTGAGTATGGTAAGGGAACAAATGGTATGGGCGAAACTACTGGTAATAACCCAGTTATGCCACAGTTCACTACGTTTAACAACAAACCAATTATCTTAAAAGATCATTATTCAATTTCTGGATCTGATACTTCAAGAATCGGTTGGGTTGAGGTTAGCGCAGAAGACGGAACTTCAGGATACTTATGGTATCTAAAAGCAGAAGCTGAAACTAGATTAAGATTTGCTGATTATCTTGAGATGTCTCTTTTAGAGTCAGAAAAAGGTACAGTAGGTGGATCAGTAGCTGATAATTCAATCAACGGTGCAGGAGAATCATTCGGTACTGAAGGTTTATTTAAAGCTATCACAGCTAGAGGTCACGTGACTTCTGGTATTGCAGGAACTAGTGCAGTAGATGATTTAGGATCTTTTGATGAGATTCTTAAAAAGTTTGACGAGCAAGGTGCTATTGAAGAGTACATGCTTTATTGTAACAGAACAGTATCATTAGCAATTG
>Ga0208919_1000996_pt1 | contig 17264 bp, 15 predicted proteins | sample 4_EtaG_FD_184076 | JGI IMG/M metagenome (GOLD analysis project Ga0208919, IMG submission 184076) | Marine viral communities from the Subarctic Pacific Ocean - 4_ETSP_OMZ_AT15127 metaG (SPAdes) (version 3) | ecosystem: Environmental > Aquatic > Marine > Oceanic | place: Pacific Ocean | collected...
ATATGCGATTGCTATATCCCAAGCCAGACGAAGCAAGGCTGATGGCTGAACCGCTTAGGGCAACGCCCGAAGTCTCAATGGTCGATATGCGATTGCTATATCCCAAGCCAGACGAAGCAAGGCTGATGGCTGAACCACTCAGTGCAACGCCCGTCGTCATAATCGCCATAACACGAGTTGTGTTGAGATCAATTTTGGCACCGGTTGCAGCAGGAACCGACCCCCCTCCTAATGTGGTTTCTAGGTAGTTTCCTGTGCTCACTAGATTGGCTGCATTCGTTGCTCCTGTTGAGGCAACATTACCCGAGGTGGCATACAGTCCTGTGAAGTTCGCTGTCCCAGACGCAGCCAGAGCTATTACAGAGCCACTCAGTGCAACGCCCGAAGTCTCAATGGTCGATATGCGATTGCTATATCCCAAGCCAGACGAAGCAAGGCTGATGGCTGAACCGCTTAGGGCAACGCCCGAAGTCTCAATGGTCGATATGCGATTGCTATATCCCAAGCCAGACGAAGCAAGGTTAATGACTGAACCACTCAGTGCAACGCCCGTGGTCATAATCGCCATAACACGAGTTGTGTTGAGATCAACCTTGGCACCGGTTGCGTCAGACATTCCTCCTGCCGAAGCAGTCGTCTGTACTGTGCCGTCACCAAATTGAAAATGCTGTCCGCTGAATGCGCCAGTATGATCCACCTTTGCTATGTTGTCTTCTGAAGAATTTTGCCATTCAGTAAGATTTACGGCGTGGGCAGAAGCTCCCTGAACGATTAGACCAACATTGTTAGCTCCACTAGGAAGAATCTCAAGAGTAGCATCAGAAGTAAGGTTACTAGCTCCAACGTCACCTATAGCAAGTTTTTTCAGATCTAAGTCACCAACAATAGTCGATCCGATATTGAGCTTGTTGCTGCTTTCGGTGTTAGCAAACAGGCTGTTGGTCGTCGTGGTTTTAATTTCTATATTATTATTACCAGTAATCGGATTGTTTAAAGAGTAGCCAGCCCTTGTACCAAGGTAAAGATTGTCTCTTCCACTAGCTCCGAAGCCAGCCTCAAATCCAATATAAGTAGAGTCAATCGCTCCACTACTGTACTTGCCCGCGCGGTAGCCAATCATGATTGTAGCATCGCTATTTTTGGAGCTGTTGCCAGCCTCTGATCCAATCATAACAGAGTCTACAGCCGAATCCTCCACCCAATGCCACGAAGTCACTGACTGTCCTGCCCTATCTCCAATAACGACACACGTAGTCATCCCAGACGAGAGACGGCCAGCTTGGTGGCCCATAAACAGACTCTTCGCACTCTCCTTAAGGCCAACCGCCGCCTGCCAGCCCACAATGTCGGACTTATCCACGCCCGACATTTCAAAAGCAGCTTGGTATCCCACCACATTGTTCGACTCGTTATGGACGGAGCCCTTTCCAGCTTCAGAACCAATTATATTACTGTACCAAGTGTTACCCATCCCTGAGCCCGCTGTATTCCCAATTACGTTATTGGCTATATTAGCTATGCCAAGGGGATAGTTGATACCGACATTTTGGTGACCCGCGTAATAACCAATATAAGTATTTTTTGCTCCCCGATTGGTGGAAATTGGCTCACCACCATCATATCGCTCACCACTGGATTCTGATCCCGCACCAATTCCAATAGCAATACTTTGGGCTTGGGCTCGTGCATTCCTGCCAGCTTGATGGCCAATCGCAATCGTCCCGGTACTGAGGAGTAAACCGTCAGCGCTCTCGTCGCCAACCTTGATTATGCTACCAGTAGAAAATGTTATTTGATCAAAATGACCGGTTCCAGTTGTATTGAACTCATTGCCTACGAGTGTTAGTCCTGTTCCAGCGGTGTAGGTAGTCCCGGCCCCAATCTTTCCAGACACGTTGTACAAGCCCGTAAACAAGGCTGTCCCAGATTCAGCAAGAGCTATTGCAGAGCCACTCAGTGCAACGCCCGTAGATTCGATAGTCGATATGCGACTGTCATTTAAATCTACTCTGGCTCCGCTGACGGAAGAGAATGGTGTTGCTGCACTTATCTGTATTGTTCCATCACCAAATTGAAAGTGCTGTCCACTGAAGGCTCCGGTTCTATCAACCTTTGCTACGTTGTCTTCTGAGGAATTTTGCCATTCTGTTAGGTTTGAGTTTTGCCCCGCAGCAGCCTGAACTATGAAACCAACATCATTCTGATTATTGAGAATCAATTCAAGGGTGGCATCTGGGTCAAGATTCCCCGCTCCAACATTACCTATCGCAAGCTTCTTGCTGTCCGTATCTCCAATAATGATGTTTCCAATATGGAGCTTATTATCATTGTCCCCTATCACACTAGTGGAGGGATTTCTATATGTTTGGATTTCTATATTGTAGTTGCCGCTAGTGCCTTTTCCAGCACCGTAGCCTATATAATTGTTGTATGATCCGGTCGCATCGTACCCAGCCTGATAGCCGATAACGTTTGAATATTCCGGTCCTTGCTTGTACGAGATTGCTACCTGTTTTCCAGCCTGATAACCGATAAGATTTGAGTAAGCAGTCCCGCTTGTAGAGTTACCCGCATCGTAGCCAACAAAGACGCTATAGTCTGCATCCAGCCCCACATAGCCAGCATTTGTTCCAATGAAAATCGCATTGTCGTTTCCGCTTCCACCGCCAGCAGCAGAATTACGACCCAAGAATATAGTATCTGTGTTGTTGTCATTGCTAGACCCTGCGTGGTGGCCTATCTCAATAACCTTACTGTTCCCGGTGTTGGACGAACCGGCATCTCCGATTTGTATATTGTTGTCAGTAAACGTGATCCGATCAAAGTGTCCTGTACCCGTAGTGTTAAACTCAGTCCCTATAAGGGTTAGGCCTGTACCTGCGACGTAGGTAGTCAGACCGCTGCCCTCGATGGTCGAAATGCGATTGCTATATCCCAAGCCAGACGAAGCAAGGCTGATGGCTGAACCACTCAGCGCAACGCCCGTATTCATCACAGCCTTCAGGTTGGTGTCGATAGTCGCAAGACCACTAGTTTCGATAGTCGATATGCGACTACTGTTGAGGTCAATGCTCACGCCGCTTGCGTAAGAGAACGCAGTTCCTTGGGTTGTACCGTCATTAAAAGCTACTCCACTTACCCCAAGACTTATGCCGGTTAGCGAAGCTATGTTACCGCTTGTAAAAACAGATCCGCTGGCAGGGTACGTTACAAAGACTGTAGCATCGCCAGAAAGATAAATTGGAAGGCCATCCCCACTAGCACTAGCCAGTATCGTATCTCTGGTTAGGGTATTGGCACTATAGGTTCCTATCCCAACTTCCCAGTTGGTAGACTCTTCTATAGCATAGAAAGTTTGGGAATTATTTCCTAAAACAGAAAAATCTTGATAGCCACCAACGGAGCTACTAAACGTTATCGTTCCCAGACCTGCGGTAGAGGTTCCCTGTTTTACCCTGTCTTTGACGAATATCATTCGAATAACCCCTCTTGTGTTTACTTAAAGAATATATCGAGGTCTCCGCTCGCAAACGAAAAGGTGTCTCCGTTAGTAATATTCTTGGGTGTTGTAAGCTGTCCATAAAGAAGTATATTTGCCTCAGACCCTTGTGCGTCGGCAATAAATACCCCAGAAACGTATCCCCAGCTAGAAGTAGCCGAAGGAAATGCTATCTCTTGAAAGTTGTTGGTTTGTCCTGAAGTAGCAGGTGCAGCCCAGTAAGCAGTGCCGGGCCCCCCTGAAACTCTAACATATGAGCCTCCTGACAGCTCTTGATCAAAAAGACCGCTTTCAAGAGCTCCCGAATTGTAATTCCCCACCAAGCCTACGTATATGCCCGTGGGAGGAGCAAACGTAATCTCCTTGAAGATATGGCCTATTAGACCAGACTCCAAATAGTGTGACATTGCAGACATATTTTTTCCCGTATTTATTCAGGTGTTTTTAATTGTAGTGTATTTTTACCACCAATCAACGTTGGGAATGTAACAGCGTCTTTGGTTAGAGACTTTTTGTCTCCCTCTTTCTTTTCGGATTGAGAACCCTCTATTTGCAGCTTAAGAATATCTTCGAGAGTTGGAACCTCAACATCTGTATCAATGGCCCATCTAACCTTGTGTTCTTCGGCCCACGACCGCATCCTTCGAACAGGAACTATGAGATTAAAGGTCTCTCCAGCCCCACGTACTAGCATGCCTACATATTGGCCCTTTTTATCCCCTGATCTTTCTGATAGGAAAACACCCCCTCCAGAGCTGCCGGGGAATGCCGTTACAGTAGTTTGGTCAAATACAACACCGTCTCCGCTCCCAAGATTAAGGACTCTACCTACTTGAGAAATAATACCTCGTGTCATTGAATTAGAGCCTTGTTGTCCAAGTAAAGAACCAACATGATAAAGCTCTGTACCGATAGCTACCGGAATATCTTCTGGATAGAAATCTCCATTCTGCTGAATGAAATCTCTTTTTCTAACCATAAGTAAAGCCAAGTCTTCTCCCTCGTCGGCAGAGCTATATTTGAGAACCTTAGCATCCATCTTAAGTTCTCCTACTCGACGACCGTTTTCTACAAGCTCTTTGACAATTTGAGCATCTTTAAACTCAACTATCTGAACCGCTCTTCCGTCTCTAATTGTGGTTCTGACAGATCTAAGATTATCAATAACATGTCCAGCGGTCCATACAAAATTAATTTTTTCTGTTTTGTTGGGTCCAACCCTTACGTCTCTAGTGATAATAATTCCAGACCCTTCGCTAAATCCCGATTTAACAGTTACAGATATATCCTGAAGCTTTTTGTAAAGCTCGTCGTCAGCTTTAGCTTGAAGACAAGAAAGAGCGATCAACAAAGAAGCTATTGGAAGAAGAATTTTTTTGGTTAACATAGTGTGTCCTTTCTATTAAAAAAACCGCCTTTAGTAATACCACACATTAAGGATCACTAAAGACGGCTTATTTTTTTTTATCATCAGAGAAGTGATCTTAGAACGATCCAAGAAGCACTCGTCTGTTGTCTAGAACGGCAAAGCCGTGCTCAGCCCATCCATAAAGACCTGCTCGTCGCTGTCGATGAAGGGTGTCGTCCTCAAAAATCTGAACGCCTTCACGAACCGGCATTACGAAGCTGTCGGAATTTCGCTGATCTAAACCAACGACAATTTCAGTATCGCCAGCAGGCAACGTACCACTTAGGTCAGCCGAATAGAAGTTTTGATATTCTTGACCTTCGCCAAGCTCATCCAAATCATGCAAATTGACTTGGAAGATACGGACCAAAAGGCCGCCTTCTTTGTGGATGAGATCACGTCGGGTGAAAGGATCAACTTCATCAACGCCCCAGTTTCGAATATCTTCGATACCTTCTGGGCTGAGATAAAGATCTGTCAGCTCGCCTCGATTAATTGAAGTGCTGTTACCACCGCCATTTCGGCGTGTAACTGTCTTCATCAAAGAAACAAGTCGCTTGGAAAAGACACCAGTAGCAGCGTCATCATCAAAGACCAAAATATTACGATCAACACCAGCACTAATGATTGTATGCCAGCCATCATCATTCGCTTTCTTAACGAACTGACCTTCCATGACACTCATAGCACGACCTACAATATCCCATCGGGCATCACGAGCGTATTTTAAGAGCCAGTCAATTGAGGCACCAACGTCATAGGTTGGAACCATGACATAATCGCCTTCAACATGTCTCTGAGGAATCAGACCATGATTAGGAATGGTATATGCCACAAAATCTTTCTCCGTTCCGGGAGCAAGGAAGTCCAGCGGAAATTCACTGGTGCTACCGGTTTCCAGACGGATGTGTTCAAATATACCGTCCAGAATATTTCCGCTCATAACCCCTTTTCGGAGTGGTATCTCAAGCGCTTTCGCTAACTCGGATGTCGCGGAAAGAGACTCCTCCTTCTTGAGTGAGCCAGCTCTTACGAGCAGTTCATTCATTTCGGGAGTTGGCTCAAAAAACTTTTTGTTAGCCATTTCTTATCTCCTAAATTTATTTAATTAATTACCATGTTACGTCGATACTAACCTTAGCGTATCCATCTTCATCTTTAATAGATAGCAAACGACCCACTCTTGGTCCGCCATTGCCAACCGCATGAGCGCCCAAAAATCCATCGCCAGTGACATAAAGCGGAAGGCCAATGTCTCCAGCTACTGGAGTTCCGGAAATGCTGTTAGTAACAACAAATCCGCGTTTCAAAAGCAGCACTTTACTTCCCAGTTGGACTTCGTCCTTCTGGAAGTTAAGGTGTTGTCGAGTGAGATCTAGGTTTACGACATCGTTCAGAAGAAGGCCAGCCGCGAGGTTGAGATACGACGCGCTGATTGCCGGAGATCCGGTGCCATTGATAACCCTAGCATTAGCGTTATCCATCGCAGACCCAGAACCCGCCTGCGCTGTATCGTAAAATACAATTTTACCTCTTTCACCAGTTTCATTCATAAAGAAACTAAGATCTGTGAGGTGTTCATTTCTATCTGGTTTAAGTGCCATTTTGTCTATTCTCCTAATTCTTGATTAAGAACGTAAGTATTAACCCACTCACGAAGATTGGCACGAGTTTCGCTTGACCCATCTTCTGTTTCTTCGGAAGCAACCGACATATCAATTGTTTCCTCTACAGATGCAGTTTCAAGTACTTCTTCGTCAACTTCGGAAGCCTCTAATTGCGCTTCTTCGTGATTTTCTGGCTCGGATTCGTCGGCTTTCACACTGTCTCCAGCTTCAGCCTTGCTTTTTTTCTTGTCATCTTCGTCATCGTCCGATGCCATCTTCTTTCTATAATTGTAAGCCGACCTTAAGGCTTCTGCCATAGCTTCAAATTGCTCAGCACTAAGATCATCAAAAACGTCAATCTTTGCAGCGGCCTCTTCTTCAGAAAGGCCAGCTTCAATAAGATCAGCCATTCTGGCCGCCTTGATTTTTTCTTTTTCCATAGATTGGATCAGATCTTCGGCTTTTGTTCGGGCTTCAGTCTCTGTTGAAAGCTTAGCTTCCAACTCTTCTGATTTAGAAGCTTCTGCTGCCAAGTCGTCATTAAGCTTGTTGATGGATTCATTCAGAGCTTCCGATGCTTCACTAAGCTCCTGTATTCTCTTCTCTAAACCTTCAACGTTGGCTTTCGACAACTTTTCTGTAAGCTCCTTATTCTCAGCCTGAACATCAGCAAGGGCTTCTTTAAGCTCGCCAATCTGATTGTTCAAAATATCAGTAGACATATTTAAATTCTCCTGTCTTTCTTTGCTGGAAAATAATTCTTCTTCTACGTTAACAGATACACCATTCTTACTAGAAAACGGGTTTTTCGTTATTGAGGCATTGGAAAAATCAAATATATGATCACTATCAAAAATGATACTGTCCGGATTTGCAGGCTTTTCCACGAAACCTTTTCCAGAAAAGGTTATGTTTCTGAGAAGCCTCCCTACCTTATGGTCTTGATAACCGCCAGTGCCTCCGTAACTTCTTAAATGCTGAGTGAGGAATGATGTCTCTTCGCTTCTAGCTATGATATGATTTTTATTGTCGGGGGTAACGACTGCATAATCAAAGCCACGGAAGATACACTCCATCGACACAAACATTTCTCCGCTTTCTATCTTTTTGATGAGGTCTTCTGCTCTCGCTTGGTATTCGGGATCTTGCCATTGTCTATAAATAACAGAAGAAACAAGTAAGTGGTAAAAGTCGGGTAAATCGAATTCGCTAGCATTTTTATCAATAAGATCAAAATTAGCGTCTACCGGCCAACTACCTATAATACCACCAACTATCTGTTTTTCATCATGTTCCAAGTTGGCAGGCTTATGTTTTGGAGTTTCCTTAGCTGCCCATACCTCTGACTTATTAAAGACATCGTCGTTCTTGTTCCAAGAAGCGCTGACTAAAATAGAAAAAGTTTGATACACATCCGCATCCGAAACATCAGCTTGGGAGCGAAGGCTATCTAGCTTGTGGGCAGAAGAAATAATTTCATTTAATTCTGAGTTGTTGATCTCTGTATGCGCTGGACACAGTTGTGACACATACGCCAAAGAGGTCTGTGACTTGATTCTTTTTTCAAGACCAGCCTCTTTTTCAAAACCAAAAACAGTTATGTCATGCATATTTCACCTCTCAGGGAAAAATTACACCAAATAGTGGATTTATGAATAATTCTCTTGATAGTATACGTAAAAAGACGCGCGTAGATTCCTAACTTCTTCAACGGTAAGTCGTCGCCCTATTTCGTCGGAGGCCTCTGAAATCCAAGCTTCACACTCTTTGTGGGTGGATGCGGAAATACAGGGGCTGTTAAGAGCGGTAGCGATAGAAGTCTCGTTAACTTCTTTGTCCATATCCAAATTGCAAAGCAATTCAAATTTTATTCTCTCCGATTCGGCTGACTCTTCTGAAGTAAGACTCCTCATATTTCTCTTCTTAAACTGAGCTAAAATAGCTGGCTTTATAAACTCAGATATCTTTTCTTGGGCGTCTTTAGCCCAAAGCTCTAAGGAAGCCCTTCTTTTAGGCTTGAAGGTTCTTTTGTCTCTGGGGACTGCATCCCGAGAATTTTTAGGACGCCCCGGGTTTTCTTTTGTCTTAACGTCATCCTTAAAGGGAAGTTTTAATTGAGTAGGAGACTTTTCCTTCTTTTGTTTTTGCCTAAGTTCAAGAGCGGATTCATCACCATTCTTCTCCTCTAGCTTCAGCCCTACTTGACTAGGAGATACCACCCCTGTTTGAAGAGCAACCTTCTCTAAAGCAAACTCTTTGTCTACGGCATGGAAAGGACTAATTTTTTCAGACATGGTCTTACCATCCCTTCTCCTCCTTTCGGCAGCAATTCTCTTTCTTTCAGTGTCGGGTACAGCCTTAACACTTCGCTGAACAAGCTCATCGCTAACAATATTTCTATCTGCTAGATTAATCATAAGCTGGGTCATAGCAGCAGGATCGTCTAAGTGCATAAAATCAAATTCTACCTTGGGTCTAAAACGAAATCCCATTGCATCTTGGACAATTTTGAGTTGTTCATTCCAAAAGGCAATAACAATATTTCTAACATAGTTAAGTCTCTCTGTAAGGGTTTTGAGAGATATAAAGTTGTTAGTGGTGCCCGCAGCCCCAAAGGTTCCGGTAAGGGTGGGAGGAATACCGAGGCACGCATAAATAGCCATTAAGGTAGGCTTATATTTTTCTTCTCCCAAGAATCTTTGTACATCAGTTCCAGTCTCTATTAGCTCAATATCAGGGCCCCATACAATATCAATTGTGCCCCCTCCAACATTAGATCCTAAAATTTCTCCCAGAGAAGCAGCCGCCGTGGAGGTGGGAGCTAACTTATGTTCTAAGCTTCCCAGTTTCCATACTCGGATTTTAGATATGGCACCATCCAGAGCCGCTTGATCTGCAAGCTTAAGTTTCTCATATAAAAGCAAATCCTTGAAACAAGCATATGTCATGGGATCAGCCCACTCTTGCCAATCGTCCTTTTTATAATGTAAAAAGAACGTCTTATCAGGTGGAAGCAAAACTCCCTTCTGGGTTTCTGCGGCTTGGAAAATCTCATCAGGAATTTGTGATACCAAAGACCTTTCAGCCAACATTCCACTGTTCTGTAATCTTTTTAACTCTCTTCTTATTCCCGAGGGGAGTTTCATTTTGTAAAGCTTGGTCCCTGTCATATTTGAAAGAGGACCTCCAACAACATCTATTAAGAGGGGGTCAAGAAAAATGTACTGCCAAGGAAGTTCTCCTTTTTGGAAATTTTTATTATTTATAATGGCCTGCATGTCGGGTGTTGCAAGAGACTTTTGCATCTCAAGGCGTTTGTGTTTATTGAGCTTGGCAGTCTTCATTCTTATTGGAACATTCGCTTCTCTGAATAAAAGATTGCAGACCCTTTCTGATACAAATTTTCCTTTTACACGACTAAACCAGTCGTTATAAAATTTTTCTATCCTCGGGTTTTGGTGAACTAAGCGAATGCCTTGGCAAGCAAAATCCCCCATAAGATCTATAGCGTTTCGAATAAGGCCAATCCTGCGGTAAGCAGCACGGGCAAAAGCAATAATTTCCTTTGGTCTGTTTGGAACGGCACTTCCCGGGCGAAACCAGTCGAACTCAGTTTGTCCTAAGCCGGGACGACCACTTAGTCGAGTGGTTAAATCAGCAAAATCTGTCCTGCTAGAGCCGAAGCCTGCTGCGGCAAATTCCGAAACTGCCTCATTATAGGCTGCAAAGGCTCGCTCTTTATCCTTGGGGTCTTGAGAATCCCAGCTAATATAGGAAGCCCCTTCAGGAACGTCCATCTCTTTGCTACGAGGGTATTTTCTTTTTGCCACTATTTTCTCCAATGAGTATTGAAATCAGGAACAATACCTATTATTCTTACACCAATAATTACTGGTTCTTGCGAATTACAAAACATGTTCCCTTATTAATTCCTTTAGCCCACTCAGGCCCCATATACATATCCGTATTTTGTTGCGTAGACCTTCCTGACTCACCAGCAATTCTTCCTATAGATTGATACGTAGGAGGAGGAAGCTCTCTATAAATTGTTCTAGCTATCATATTTGCTATGACTAAAGCACTATACCTATCCTTTCTCATCCTTCCCTTTTTTCCTGTAGCTAGCTTGACTTCGGGAGTGTCCCATCTCTCCCTCCCGGAAGGCGTTGAACTTATTACTATACTCGACAGCTCATCTTTAAGTTCTTCAATTTCCATTACGGCATCTTCTAACGTATCATAGAGCCTAAGAGCATCTGTTTCTCCTGTCTTTTGTTTCATTTCGGTAAAAAATATTTTATCTTTTTCTGTCATCAGACTTAATGTTAGCGGATCAAATCTAGGAAACAGCAACACCTTGTCTTCCAAATCCTTTCTCAATCCATGGTTGGCTTGAGAAGTCCATGTAGAACTAGCAAAATTAATAAGCTCTAGCATGTGATCTCCTGCAAGATCATCTGTATCTTTAGATTTGCCCTCCTCAATTATTTCGTATATTGGTCGTTCCCCTTCCTTGAGCTTATCTAAATCTCTTAAGGATTCTGCGATGGTATAGCCTCCTCCCTGAGAGTCAATACCAATTCGAACACAGGGAAACATTTTTAACAAATCTCTAATTTTTCTAGCACAAAAACTATAATAGTCATGACTATCAGTCAGTCCGACCTTTAGTCTTCCTTGAAAATCCTTTTTATTGGTACTCCATGCATAAACGACCCTCTGGTGTTCTGGTCTAAGCTCCACTACAACAAGGGCAAAGTTATCCTGTTCCGAAGCCGGATCTATTCCCATAACATAAGAAAGGCCCGAAGGACCTCCCGTTAAAACGTCAAAGGGAAGAGGGCACCATATGGGCCAACCGTTTTTATTGCAATTATCATCAGTAGCCACACATGAGTGAATCAGACTTCTCCTGAAAAACCCTTGACTATCGGAAGTAAAGCAAGCCCCATATTCCATCTGATAGATTCCGTTGTGCATAGTAGCGCGGGCTCTGGCTACCTGTTGATCATCCATAAATCCTTCCGGAATTAGCTCGTAAGGTATTCTTATGACAGAAAAACTTTTCCAGTCGAGTCTTTTCATGTATTCTGGAACGTCATTCGGATCTTCTCCCATCTCTTCCGCAACCCTTTTAAAATCTCCTCGATTCTGAATAGTTGATTTATATTTTTTCCAGTATGAGGCATAAGGCTCGAACTCATATCCAGCAGTTCCAGAAACAATAGATTGATTTGCTCTTCTTTCTTGATACGCATCCTCAAATTTGTCTTGCCAAGTTCCTTCTTCTTGCATCTTTTTTCGACGAGCAGCTTCTTTTACGTTTTGAGTTGGGTCGCTGGAAACAGCCGTAAACCCCGCAACAACAGTTTCGTAAATATGGGTGGGTATGCTATTGAATTCATCAGCAATAATCGTGTGGGCACGTAGACCACGAATTTTAGTGCCATCTCCGAGGGGAACTGCCATTGCCCAGCTATCATTAATCCTCATAGTGCATCTATCAACGTCTCTGCGTGGACCACTATTGTCAGAGCACAGGCTTTGCAATATAGGAGAATTGCGCCAGATGCTGTCCATATATTCAAAGATAACTTTTGATTGCCTGAAGGCCGCACCCACTATAACTATCTTGGTATCTGGAATTAGTAGACATCTCAAGATAGCGTACACAGCGAGAAGAAAGGATTTTCCAAAGCCACGACTGGCCGTATACATGGGAAAGGACCGTATCCAAAGCTCTCTAAGTATCGCCGTTTGGACAGGCAGCAAATCTATGTTTAAAAGCTTTTTTGTCGTCCAGTGAAAATAGTCGGGGTTTTTCATTAGTCGCAATACATGAAGGTGTAGATTGTCCCTCTCTTTTGTAGATAGATTGCAAAGTGGATTTTTTATATCTTTTACATCGGAAGACTTTAATCCTAGCCAAGCATTGTCTACAGAGTCAACATTAAAGGTGTAGTTCATGTGTTTTTCTCATAATTCTAAAAGCCATTTCTTCGGCTCTCTTTTTATCTCCGCAAGCAATAACATGTACACCGTACTGAAGCTGTGCGGTAGAGATGACTCTAAGCATGTACTTCCCTTTTATGCGCAGACTTGGCCATCTTGAAATAGGTATATTAGATCCTTTTGGATAGTTTTCTATTTCATGCCAACCAAACTCAAGAAGAAGGAACGCATGTTGAAAAGAAGACATTCTTTCAAGTTCTCTATGGAATCTTTTCTCTCCGCAATTCTTAGCAAATTCTGCTACGCTTTCCTTGCGTTCTATACAGAGAAGGTGCTCCATGTCTTGTATTGTATAGTCGCCAATTTCGACTTTGGTTACGAAAGTTCCCGCACAGTAAGCGTTTTCGTCAAACCACCAGCCATGGCCCTTCTTTTCCCTTGTATCGCGAATAACAGTAAATCTACTCATCTTGGTCGTCCGGTTTTTTTAGTTTTTTGAGGGTTTGCCATTCTACTAATTTGATAAAAAATTCCGAATAAATTTCTTCATTCCCTGTTATTCTTTTATGACACCGCTTACATAAGGTTATTCCGTTAGATACATCAAATCGAAGTGACGGAAATGCCGACCACTTTCTGATGTGATGAACCTCTAATGTTTTTGTAGATCCGCAAGACGGCCATTGGCATTTATTATCATCTCTCGCCTTGACTTCTTTTCTAAACTTCGCATAGGCAGGGCTTTTCATGTCTCGGGAAAGATAATTTTTACGAAAGCCTCTAGGGTATCGCCTGCGACGTTGCCTCTTTCGCTTGCCCATTGTTGGAAATATCACTTTCTACCATTCTATGTACAAGGTCCTTAAAGCTAACTTTCCTTTGCCATCCCAAGGAGTCTTCTGCTTTGGTCGGACTTCCTCTTAAATATTCGACTTCTGCGGGTCTATAGAACTCTGGATCAATAACAAAATAATCTTCGTAGTTCTTTAAGCCTATATAGTTAAAAGCTTCGGCAAGAAACTCACGAACACTATACGTTTCTCCAGTAGCAATAACATAGTCATCCGCTTTGTCTTGTTGCATCATTAGCCACATGGCATTAACATAATCTGCTGCGTGACCCCAGTCTCTGTAAGCGTCTACATTTCCTAGTCTAAGCTTTGGAAATGAGGGTGTTGACTTCATATCTATATACCTACGCTCAGCGGGAACGCCTATCGTGTCTTCACCAATGTTAAATCTAGGGCTTGTCGGATTGAGTGGAATTTTAGAGTTTTTTTCTTCCCATCTTAGAAAGTCTCCGATCCACTTGGTAATCTTTCTTGTTACAAAGTTTTCTCCCCTTCTTTCGCTTTCGTGATTAAAGAGTATTCCGCAACATCCAAAGAGACCATATCCATCCCTATAGATTCTCACAAGATGGTGAGAAGCTAGCTTTGCAGCAGCATACGGACTCTGAGGCTGAAAGACAGTGTCTTCATCCTGAAATTTGACTGCTTCAACGTAAGAGTGCTTTGCATCGGCTACCATTGGAATGTAAGTGTCAAAATTTTTCCCAAACATTTCTGATGTAGAAGCTTGGTAAAAACGTGTCTCGGGAGAAAATCTTCTGATGGCTTCTAGGAAATTAACTACTCCAATAGTATTAACCTGAAAAGTATAGTCTACTTGATCAAAAGATGTCTTTACGTGCGATTGAGCGGCAAGATTATAAATCTCGTGAGGCTTGTGCTCTTCAACCACAGAATATACCGATCCGGAATCCGATATCTCACATTCTTCAATTGAAAAATCTTTGGAGTCAATGTGGCTTATTCTATCTTGTGTATTAGTGCTGGTTCTTCTTTTTAATCCTATGACTTCATAATTTTTTTCCAGAAGTAACTCTACTAGGTAAGATCCGTCTTGTCCAGTAATTCCGGTTACAATCGCCTTCTTTTTCATTATTCTTCATCCTTTACAGTGTCTGCATTTAAAAACGGTTGGTCTACAATTCCATCTTCATATTTATGATAATCCGACAAATCCTCGACTGCTTTATCAGCAGCCATTCTATGGATTTCCATATCTATTCCTTCACGCTTACGAACCTCAATATCATCAAGCTGTTTTAACCAAGCTGAAAAGTTTGTCTTCGCATCTTCCGTGTTACGCTTACGCTGCTCTCTTGTACCCTTTAAGTCCTTAAGCAATCGCTCTTTCTTAGTTAGAAGTTTTTCATGTTCATTAATGTATGCCGATTTAGAAGCATAGGCAGCGCCAAGTTGCGTCTGGAAACTTGCGATAGCCTGAGTATCTTGCATTTGAGCAGGTTTATTAATTTCATCGTCAATAAGCTTATTCAATCTTGCGATATTGGTCATAGCCTCTTGACGGTCTTCCATTCCTCGGTTAATCAAAACTTCCGTGCGAATAACCTCTAGAATTTGCATTTCCTCCGTGTGAGTCACGTCCTCTCCAAATTGTTTAAAGTAATCAGTCCACTGATGTTCAAAGAATATGATTTCGGGACCATTCATCTGTTTTTTAAGTTCGTTATAGTAATACCGCCCCCGCAAGTGAACAAGAAGATGTTCATCATCCGTCATGTTCCGAGCTTTAAGATTTTCCTTGTCAATGAACTTTTGGATAGGGACTGAAGTCCTATTGAGATGACTCGCAATCTCTTCCACAGAAAGATCGAAACAATTCTGCCTTATGTAGTTCATTTCCCCCCTTGAGAGCTTACCACGTTTCCGGGTCAATATTGTTCTCCTTTAATATCTCTCCTATCTCCTCCAAGATTTTCTGGCGTCTAACTTTAGAAATTTTTAAATTATTAATAAGCCTAATCCAGTCTTCTCTAAGATAAACCGGCATCTTTGTATCAAGCAAAGCGAAAAGATCCTTCCTGAAAACAATTTCTGATGCATCCATCTCCTCGGGATGGTCAAATATAACGCTATAAGAGCTCATTAGATTCCTCTTTGATGCATTGCGATCCATCCATCCTTTGTAGAGACCACAGTCCATTAAGTTTTCAAACTTCGTACACCCACTTTTAGACTTTTTGCAATCGGGATCGTAGGCTTTTAGAGGGCAATGCTCACACGGTTTCTCTGGCCTACCATAATTATTCCTTTTGAAATTGTATAGTCTGTTTCTTACGTGAACCCATAGGAAATTTTCAAGGGGACGAATCCCATCCCAAGCATTCATGCCGTCCCATGCAAATAGAGATGCCTGTTGTTTCATATCCTCATTGGTATGATAGCCAAACTTAAACTTTGGTCCAAGTCGAGAGGCTATTTTGTCGATAATTTCAATTATCTCTTGTTCCGATAAATGCGTCATCATCCTCCGGGCGCACGGCCTCTGCTTCTATATTATCTATCTCTGTAATAAAGTCCTGAAGAATGAGAACGGCATAACCAGCATAAGCGTCAATGCTTACTTCAACTGAATGCACTCCTTCAACGGGCTCTCCTGTTTCTGAGTCAACAATCTCTGTTTTAGCTGGATCTCCCGTATAAACAATTTTAAGTTTCATTATTTTCCTCCGGACAAACACCGCTTTGTGAAATTAAATTAGCAATTGATTTCTCTTCCTTTTCTTTCTCCAGCTCCGCACGCACCTCTTCTGCCAAATCATCAGACGCTCTAACGTGAAGTCGAGATTCTACAAATTTTGGGTCTTTCATTATAATCTCCAGTTTTGTCAAACACAAGAGGCATCGTTATGGCTACAATATTATATACACTAATCACCAGTTTTTGGAAAGCAATAGTAGAGATTTCATTTATTTAGAAGGAGAAGGTAGGTTATGAAAAAAGAAATGACTAAAGTTAAATTCGCTGGACTAGTAGTTATCGCGGGTATCCTAATGTGGTATTTTTGTCCGTGGTTTATTAGTCTTGTAGGGCGCGATGATCCTGCTGAACTAACGCCCCCTCCCCCAGTGTTAAAACCCGCTGATATGGAAGAAGTTTAACAGGTTTTTTATTTAGAAAGGAAAATATTGTGGATAGACTCTCATACATTTTGCTCTTGTTGGTCTTAATGGCATTTCCGTTACATGCCGAAGAAAAGATTACTAAGGAAGACAGCAAGTCTATCCTGTCCTACTTAGCCTCAGATGAGCTGGAGGGAAGAGGAACAGGAAAAGAGGGAAACAGAAAAGCTGCGGACTTTATTGCTAAGAAGTTCGAGGAATATGGGCTGGAGCCAATTAATCCCCCCGTATACATACAGCCAGTTCCATTGCCACGACCGGTAGATGGGTATGGTTACTTTCAAGAATTTGATTACTCTTATACTGTAAGGGCAGGACTGTTTAGGAGGAGAACAGTCACTGTTAAAGCATCGAACGTGGTTGGGATATTAAGGGGTCAAAGCGATAGGTGCATCGTTATAGGAGCTCACTTTGATCACTTAGGAATCAGAGGGGGAAAAATATATAACGGGGCTGATGACAATGCTTCAGGAACAACTGCAATGTTAGAGCTAGCCGAGGCTTTCGCGTCAGGAGATGATACGCAACCAAAGTATACACTGGTGTTTGCTGCCTTTGGCGCAGAAGAAGTGGGATTGATAGGATCAAAGTTCTATGTTAAGAACCCTGCGGTTCCATTGAAGAATCATAATCTGATGATTAATCTGGATATGGTAGGCAGGCTAAGTGGGGATAATCCAACGCTTAGTTTGTATAGCGGAAATTTAAGCACTAGGTTAAAAGAATTAATAAATAAATTAGATGACAAGTATCCTTTTAACTTTAACTTTGTGCCTGCCGGAAGCAGATCGGACCATGCTCCCTTC
>Ga0208919_1001002_pt1 | contig 17204 bp, 16 predicted proteins | sample 4_EtaG_FD_184076 | JGI IMG/M metagenome (GOLD analysis project Ga0208919, IMG submission 184076) | Marine viral communities from the Subarctic Pacific Ocean - 4_ETSP_OMZ_AT15127 metaG (SPAdes) (version 3) | ecosystem: Environmental > Aquatic > Marine > Oceanic | place: Pacific Ocean | collected...
CGGCAAGATGTTGGGCGAAGCGGGCATGTGCCTGGCGTTCGATATTCCGGCGGATCAGCCAGGTGGGTTCTGGACACCGTCTTCTCTGCTGGATGGCAAGCTGATGGACAGGCTTACCAGCAAGGCGGGGCTGACGTTTGAGGTTCTCGAAACCCGCTAACCACTCAGGTAGATCACACGGTCGGTGCCCGGAAGGGCATCCGACCCGTGGGCGAGACTGACCACGGTTTTCCCTTCCAGAAGCGATTCCATCCGTTTTGCTATCCTCGACCGGGTCTCAGCATCCAGGCCAGTGAACGGCTCATCCAGTATGACCAGGGGAGCTGGATTCAGTAACACCCGCGCCAGTGCCACTCTTCTTGCCTCGCCGCCTGAGAGTCTGCTTCCGGCGCTGCCCAGCCAGGTATCGAGTTGATCAGGTTCGGTAGCGAAGCGCTCAGCCAGTTCCATCTGCTCCAGCATGCTCCAGAGTTCCGTCTCCGAAGCCTCCGGAGAGCCCAGTAACAAGTTGGCCCGCAACGTGTCTTCAAACAGCACGGTTTTCTGGGTCAGGTAAACGCAATCCCTCCGCGCCAGGCTTCCCTGAGCAACCGGCAAAAGGCCTGCGAGCACATCGGCGAGTGAAGACTTTCCACTGCCGGAGTGGCCCAGAATACCGATGCGCTTGCCATCCTCAATCTCAAGATTGAAGCGCGTGAAAAGCGGCGCGTAACCGGCGTGCTTCACCGTAATATTGTCTGCAAGAAGGGCGGTTTCCGGCGGTAATTCGTGCTTTTCGTTGACAGCCTGCCGTTCCTCTTCGCGGCAATCGCGGTTCAGGCGAGCCGCGGAGGCGATGGTGGCTCCGAGCTTGCCAAAGGCATCAGGCAGCATGGCATAGACCTCAGCGAGTCCGAGCAGAGCAATGGGCAGTAAAACCAGCACAGGCCCGGATAGCGTGCCCGTCTGGAACAGGGCAAAGCCCGCCCAGAGCGCCAGGACCGCAGAGAGATTTACCAGCAGATGGGTTCCCGCCAGGTGCCAGCCCACACGGGTGTCCGTTTTTGCCTGCTCTGAGGTTACCTGATGGGCCTGGCGCATAAGCCAGGCAGCATGTTTACCAGTGCGACCGGCCGCAGTTAGTTCTGAGAAACCTTCAACATGTTCAATGACCGCCGTTCGCAATTCTTCCTGCCGGTCGCTTTGCCGGGCCGCGAGTTGCCAGGTCCTGAGGTAAACACCAACTGTTGCGACCGCCAGAGCAATCACAAGCAGCAGTCCCACTAGTACAGCGGTTCCAACATCAAACAGAATGGCTGCCAGCACCAACACCAGGACGGTTACCAGGCCAGCCAGAGCCGTAGGTGCGATCAAGCGAAGGTATAGGGTATCAAGGGCATCGACATCGCTGGTCAGGCGCGAGAGCCACTGGGCGCCACTCAGCTCTCCACGGCGGACGCGCGTGGCGCGGGACAGCCGAGAGAACAGGTTCACGCGGATGTCTGTAAGCAGTCTCAGAACCGTATCGTGGTTATACACCCGTTCCAGATACCGGAACACTGTTCGGGAAACAGCGAAAAACCGGATAGCGCCACCGGGCACGTAAAGGTTGATAGTGGCCGCCACCCCGGCAGCCAGGAGCAATCCCACCAGCGCCGTTTTGGTAAGGAACCAGCCAGACACAGCCAACAGCGCAATGCCGGAGAGCAGGGTAGCGAGAATCAGAAAACCACCTACCACCAGGCGTCCGGGCCGCGTTAAGATCAGCTCCAGCCACGGTTTCAGCTCACGCATCGCGAACCTCCCCGCCGGAGACCAGCAGAACCCGGTTTGCCAGTGTGAGCAACGCCTGGTGATGGGTAGAGAAGATCAGGGTCTTGCCGGCTACCGCCAGTTTGTGCAGGGCCTCCAGCACAAACACTTCACTGTCGCTGTCGAGGCCCGCCGTGGGTTCATCCAGCAGAATCAGGTCATAATCTGCCAGGAAAATACGCGCCAGGCTCAGCCGCCGGGCCTGTCCGCCGGAGAGGCCCTGGCCCTCCTCAGATACCGGGCTGTAGATGCCCTGTTGCCGGCTGTCCAGCAGGGAACCAAGGCCGACGTTGCGCAGGGCGGTTTCAATGGCAATATCGGAGGCATCTGGCGTAGTCAGCCTGAGGTTATCGGCCCAGGTACCCTGAACCAGGAAGCCTTTCTGCCCCAGCCAGCCGAACCGGAAACTTCCCGCTGATTCGCCAAACAGGTGGAGCTCGCCGGTATCCGGTGCCATAAAACCGGCCAGCAGATGCAGCAGGGTGGACTTGCCGCCACCCGAGGGGCCGGTGAGGGCAATTACTTCGCCTTTTTGGATGGTCAGCGACAGATCCTGAATCACGGGCTGATCCGACCGAAAGCGTTTACTGACGGACCGCAACTCAATGCGATCATCCGCCCCTGCTACCGGGTTGCCATCTGTAGACGTGTCGAAGTGCGCTGGCGAACCAAGCCGTTCAAGAATTTCTGTGCCCGCACCCATAGCCGCTGCGCGATCATGATAATGCTGTGACAGCGTCCGTAAGGGCTGGAAGAACTCCGGGGCCAGCAACAGAATCAGAAGCCCGGAAAACAGCGTGAGATCTTCGGACGGGCCATAGGTGATGTAGCCCAGCAAACCAAAACCGATGTAAATGGCGATAACGGCAATGGCCACTGAGGCAAAGAACTCCAGGACCGCGGACGAGAGAAACGCAATCCGCAGCGTTTTCATGGTAACGCGCCGATAGTGATCGGACCGTTTGCGAATGAGTTCTGCAGTACCCGTCGTCTGGCCAAACAACTGAAGGGTGGTTAGCCCGCGCACCTTGTCCAGAAACTGTCCGGAGAGCCGGCTGATGGTCTCGAAGTGCTGTTGGTTAAGTTTTTCCGCGCCCATGCCCACCAGCGCCATGAACAGAGGAATCAGAGGGGCAGACAACAGCAGGAAAATACCGGCCAGCCAGTCCAGCCAGAACACGAGAACGAGGATCAGCAGGGGCACGATCATCGACAGCGTCATTTGCGGCAGAAAACGGGCGAAATAACCGTGCAGTGCTTCCACGTGGTCAATCCATTCCCGGGCAAGGGTGCCTGCGGAGGATTGGCCCAGCTCTACCGGGCCGGTGGCCTGCCAGTGTTTGTGTAGCTGACGCCTGGCATCCCGCCGTACCTGTTCGCTGCAACGGGCAGCAAAACGCGTCTGAAAGCCCTGGCCAAGTGCCCGAACCACCAGTGCGAGAATCAGCCCAAGGAAGAGTGGAGTGAGGTCCGCGATAGGGACCTCGTCAATCACGCCCAGATGAATTATGCGGGCCAACAACACCATCTGGATGATGGTCGCTATGCCGGCCACTGTGCCCGCTGCAACAGCACTGCGGATCCAGAGGCGATTGCCGAGGGCAAGCTGCGCGAGCCAGCCTTTTACGGCTTTCTGGTCAGTGGCGGGGGAGCCTCCCCCGCCATCATTGGCCAGTGGCTCCGCCACTCAGTGGTATCCCTCTCCGGCGCGCACCTTGCCGCGGAAGACCCAGTAGGTCCAGGCGGTGTACACCAGAACGATCGGGATCACGAACAGCAGGCCCAACAGCAGGAACAGCTGGGATTCGTAGGCGGACGCGGCTTCCCAGAGCGTGTATTCCGGTGGAACCACATAAGGCCAGCGGCTGACTACCAGACCCAGATAGGTGGTGATGAACAGCCCCATGGTAGCCACAAACGGCATGCCGTCCCGGCGATCACGTACTGAACGGTAGATCTGAATAGCACAAAGCAGGGTCAGGACTGGCAGAACCCAGATGATACTCAGGTTAGAGAACCAGCGCTCACGGACCATTTCGTCCACGAACGGCGTCCAGACCCCAATGATGCCAAAGACAACCAACACCGCCAGCAGCAACGGCAGGGTGATCTTGTAGGCCCACTGCTGCAGGTAACCCTCGGTTTTCATAATCAGCCAGGTGGAACCCAGCAGGGAGTAGCCGGCCAGCATTCCGAGGCCCGTGAGAACGGTGAATGGCGTAAGCCAGTCCAGCGCGCCGCCCACATAAACGCCGTTGGCGGTTTCGAAACCCTGGATATAGGCGCCGACGACAGCACCCTGTGCGAAGGACGCAACGGTTGAACCGCCCGCGAAAGCCCAGTTCCACAGATAGCGGGAGGTACGGGCCTTGAACCGGAACTCAAACGCCACGCCCCGGAAGATCAGCCCGGCCAGCAGCAGGAACACACCGATGTACAGTGCCGGCAGGAAGATGGAATACACCATCGGGAATGCGGCAAGGAGCCCGGCACCACCCAGCACCAGCCAGGTTTCGTTACCGTCCCACACCGGCGCCACCGAGTTCATCATGGTGTCCCGGGCTTCCTCGTTCGGGGCGAAGGGGAAGAGAATCCCGACGCCCAGATCGAAGCCGTCCATCAGCACATACATGATGATGCCGAAGCCAATAATGAATGCCCAGATAAGAGGCAGATCAAACAGTTCCATAATCAGTGACCTCCCTGGTTTACGGGCTTGGCAGTACCAACAGTATCGCCGGAGTCGTGATCGATTTCGAAAGGCACGTGTGCGGCGGAGAACGGACGCTTCGGCCGTTCGGCCTCGTGCTCGTCTTCATCGTGGTCTTCGAGACCCACATAAAGCACGCGCATCAGGTAATAAACGCCGGCAGAGAACACCAGAGCGTACACAACGATATAGCCGATGAGTGTGAACAATGCCATGGCGCCCGTCAGAGAGGGAGTCAATGCCTGTGCCTGTGTCATCTGGCCGTACACCAGCCAGGGCGCGCGACCCACTTCGGTCACAAACCAGCCGGTCAGCACTGCAAAGAAAGGTGCAATGCTCATAAAGCGCATACCCTGAAGGAACCAGTTGGTGCGCCAGTATCTACCGCCGGCACGCAGAACCAGGCCGGTAGCTGCGAAGGCGATCATCAGAAGGCCAATGCCCACCATGATACGGAACGACCAGAACACGATTGCGACCGGTGGTTGCTCGTCAACAGGAACCGCGCTTACACCCGGCACTTCGCCGTCCCATTCGTGGGTGAGAATGAAACTGGCCAGACTGGGAATGCCAATCTCAAACAGGTTGCGCTGGTTTTCCTGATCGGGAATGGCAAATAGCAACAACGGCACGTTACGGGAGGTTTCCCAGTTACCTTCCATGGCCGCGACTTTGGTCGGCTGGTGCTCAAGAGTGTTCAGGCCGTGGAAATCCCCCAGAACTGCCTGGGCAGGCGCAATGAACAGCAACAGCCAAAGGCACATGGACAGTGCCTTTTTGTTGGCCTCAACCTCGCGACCGCGCAGCAGGTACCAGGCGCTCACGCCGGCCACGACAAAGCCGCCGGTAAGGAAAGAAGCCAGTGCCATGTGGGCGAAGCGATAGGGGAAAGAGGGATTGAAGATCGCCTCGCTCCAGGAGGTGACGTAGAACACGCCGTCGCGAAGTTCGGTGCCGGCCGGAGTCTGCATCCAGCTGTTCGCCGAAAGAATCCAGAACGACGAAATGAAGGTGCCGGTGGCAACCATGATAGCGGCAAACAGGTGAACACCAGCAGGCACCTTGTCGCGACCAAACAGGAGCACGCCGAGGAACGCCGCCTCAAGGAAGAACGCCGTGACCACCTCATAACTCAGGATTGGGCCAAGGAAATTGGCAGAGGCCTGGGCGAAGTTACTCCAGTTGGTACCAAACTGGAACGACATCACGATGCCTGATACCACTCCCATGCCGAACACCACGGCAAACACCTTGGTCCAGAAGGCAGAGAGCTTCACCCACAAAGGATTCTCGGTTTTGAAGGCCAGGCCCTCGAGTACCGCGATGTAGGAAGCGAGGCCGATGGTAAACACCGGAAAAATGGCGTGAAATGACACCACGAACGCGAACTGGATTCGCGATAGGATGAGAGGATCAAGTTCCATGGGAACCCTCCGGTAACGATCACATCATAACAAACGGGCCCAGCGAACCCGTTCAGCCGCTGCCTTAGCTCTGATTGTTATATTGTTATTACCGGCAGATGGTTACTATGCTACTAAATAAGGTAGCAGTTTCGATAGGGCCGATTGTCGCACCCTTGATTTAAAACAATTATGGTGATGCCGATGAGCTTTTACGAAGACAGAATACTGCCTCACATCATAGACCGGGCTTGCTCAATGGGCCAGGTGATGAAACTTCGCAGCCAGGTGGTTCCCCATGCCAAAGGTGTGGTTCTCGAAGTGGGCATGGGCTCCGCCATCAACATGGAATTCTACAACGCCAACAACGTCGATATGGTGTACGGCCTGGAGCCCTCAGAAGGCATGCGTAGAAAGGCCCAGCCCAACCTCGCCAAAACTCCAATAAAGGTGGAATGGCTGGATCTGCCCGGGGAGAAAATCCCTCTGGACGACAACTCCGTGGACACCGTTCTGCTGACCTTCACGCTGTGCACTATCCCTGACTGGAACGCCGCTCTTCAACAGATGCGCCGAGTGCTCAAACCCGGCGGTGAACTCCTGTTCCTCGAACACGGCGAATCGCCCCACGATGACACGAGAAAATGGCAAAACCGCATCACCCCCGGCTGGAAAAAGCTGGCCGGCGGCTGCCACCTGAACCGACACATCGCAGACCTGATCCGTCACGCCGGCTTTGAAATCCAGGAACTTGAAAACCTCTACATCCCGAAGGCCCCGAAAATCGCGGGATACATTTATAAGGGCAGGGCGATCAACCCGCTAGAGACCAGCCCGGCAGCCTGATAGTGCGGGCAGAATCCGAATTGCGTTACCCCACGCAGACTTATACAATTCTGCCCGTCAAAACCTCCCCCGAATGCTCCGGTGGTGAAATTGGTAGACACAAGAGACTTAAAAGCTCCAGAGTGAGAATTTAAAAATACAGGTAAAACAATGTGGTTGCGGCCATTTCAAAGGGAATAATAGAAAGGTCTGACACGCATATGACACAACAACTTTTTGTATACTTTTGAACATCAGGGATTGATAGACACACGCTCGGGTGGTGGAATTGGTAGACACAAGGCACTTAAAATGCCTCGGCCATAGGCTGTGCGGGTTCAAGTCCCGCTCCGAGCACCACTTTCCAAAATGATTTTGGGGGGTAACATGCAAAAAGCTCTCACCCGCCTTTATCTCTCCAAGCTGGCTCCCCAAGAGGTCTCCGATTATCGCCAAGGCCTAGCGGCTGTTCAGGATTTTGCTGACAAACACAATGTCCGCGTCTGGATTGAGGATGTGAAGCATAAGCGAAGTGGTCCGGTCATTTCGTGCTGGATTGAAGGACATCCGGAGCTTGATGATGTGATTGAGCAGATTTTCGAGGAGGCTATGGAGCGCTCCGAAAGTTAACACCCGTGCTAACCTTTGGTGTGGCCAACCCATGGAAGGAGATCTAGGTGTCTGAGTTCCTTACAGAACACGCGAGCGCAGTATTCACTCTTGCCGGTGGTTTTGGTGGTGCCATCCTGTCATTCCTTGCTTCATGGTTCCTTCGAGCGTGTTGACCGACCGAGACAGCTTTCGAGCCTTCTTTGATAAGTTCGGGAACGTAGGCAAGCAGGCATCCGCCTGGTTGTCGCTTGATGTAAAAAAGGAGTTTAACTTCGCCCAAGACTACATCGTTTCAATGGGTGTGAACCTTCGAAAGATACCGGACGAACACCTGCACGAGAGTCTCGTCGGCGTTTTGCCGAGCTGAACTACATACAGAAAGAGGAAAAAATCAGAGTATTGATGAAATAAGCCACTGGTCAGGTTTTCGCCCCGGCAGGGGCGAGCCCATTCAAAAAAACAGGGTCAGCCGTTCACGACCTGATCCGGATCAATCCCCAGCTCACGAAGCGCCCGCTCCTGTTCTTCGATTTTCTTTCGAAGTTGTTTTACTCGTGCTTCTTTGAGTAGCTCATCGAGCCTTTCCGTTCTGCGTTGCAGGTCTTCCAGCTCGTCCTGGTCTGGTTCGACGTTTTGGCCTGCGGCGACATCGAACGCGGTCTGGATAACTTCGCGGGGTTTCTCTGAGGCTTCGTTCGGAGTCATTTTTTTCCGGCTCTGTTTTTTCTTCCGCTTCTCTTTCCTTAGTGCTTCAGCGCGCTCGGCTTCCAGTGCATTGATCTGGGCGTCGAGTTCTTTGATTTTATGTAGGGCCTGCTCCGCAGAAAGACCCAGTGCAACGGCTTGAGAATTGTCGGGCTTGTTGATGCACATCCGGGCCTGGCGTCTGTCGACCTTCAGGTCATAAATTTTGTAATAGAGTTGTTCAGAGCGTGGGAGGTTCGCAACAATCTCCAGCACTTCCTGCTTCGCCTTTCCGGCCTTCTCTCGATAGTGCTGAACCTTCTCAGCCTTCGGCATTGGTGTCCTGCCTCTGGTCTGTCGCAGGGCCTTCTCATATTCCTCGTCCGGCACCTGCTCAGCGTCGTTCGCTTTCCGTTGTTGCTGCCTGATGTATTTGAGCAAATAGAGGACTCGGTCATGACCTCTACGTCCCGCTTTGTCTTTTGCCTTGAATCGTCCAAGGTGTTTGGGGCTCTCTGGCTCAACCCCATCCCGCTCGCATTGCTTCACATATTCAGCCCAAGACACGTCCCAGCGGATGCGCGCCTTTTCTTGATGATCTTTCAATGACAGGGGAGGGCGTCCCATGCGTTCGCTTGACTCCGAAAATTGGACCCGCTTCCGCTCAACCTCGTCCTCAAACTCTTCGGTGAAGGTGTGCAAATATTGTCGATAGTCCCGCGCCGCCCGACTTTTTGCTTTCTCCAAAGCCGACATTCTTGGGCGTCCGTTGGCTTTCTGTTGCTCCGCCATTGGCATGGCCTCTCAATGATTCCGGGGAATTCACAAACGTTAATATTCTTGCGCTAATATATTTTACGCAAATGTAAATTGAGCAGTATGCAGCAAAAAGAATATTTTGCGCAAAAATAAAGCAGCAACTGAACCGGACAAACAACATCGCTACACTCTCCGTAACTCATCATGGCACCAACAATGACGTATCACGCAGCGCTCGGCGACTGATCTCTAAACACCGTAACAAAAATATGAACAGCTTTTTTAGCTTAATCTTTCACCGCTGCGACTATGCGTTGTACAGCGCTAAATATCCGACAATATAAATAGGTCCGGAGAACTTCTCCGGGAGTATTGCGGACCGGAAAAAGATGAAGAGAGAAGAGCGGTTGCCAGCTATGTTTTCATAGCCCGACAATCCCCTGCGGGGCTCGCCGGTCTAAGAAAACGCTGGATGCTCAAACCCTCGCGGGTTCTGCGCTCTCAATATACAAACCCATATAATAACAATGACAAAGGGTGCAATATGCAACAAAATACACAAGAACAAAAGAAGCGACCGAACAGAGGCGGACGCCCACCAAAACGCCCCGAAGACCGCAAGACCGTCCAGTTGAAGATCTGGGTCACGGAAGGCGAGGCGAAACAGTTGAAGCAGGCGGCGAAAGATTTCGGCTTCAAAAACATCAGTCCGATGCTGGGCCATCTGCTTCGTAAGCGATTATCCGCAAATCTTGCAATAACCCCCGGCGACATGATGAACATCCAAAAGCTGGCCAAAAACTCGCAGATCATGCGGGAGCTGGTCGCAGAGGGTGAGCCGTACAATGAGCAGTGGCACAGGCAAGCTGTCCAGAGCGAGAAAGAATGCAAGCGTCTCGCGCAGCTACTCAACCAAGCCCTAAACAACAATAAAAAACGGGCCCGCAAATGATCCACAAAAAGAAACCATTCGGAAGCAGCCCAGCCCCCCGCCTGAACTACGCCCTGGGAGGCGGGCACGAGCACAAAGTCGAGAAGTTGCAGTTTATCCCCGGCACAACGATGTCCGAACCGGTACCGCTCGAAAAAGGCCAGCCCATGCCCAAGGTCTTCGGAAGCATTGACGACATCGGTCGCATGGTCTCAGAGCGAACTGCCAAGCGTGGCAATTCAACTGCCATAGATGGCGAAACCGATGCCAACGGCTCGCAAGATGAAGAGCAAGAGCCAAAAAAGAACAAGCCGATGGCATACGACTGGACGGACCTCAACAATGAATTCGAAGCCGCCGCCTCATTCCACAACGGCAAGGGCGAGAAACTGTTCGGGCATTACATCATCAGCCTCGCCCCCGGTGAAACTCTCACCCCCGAGCAATGGCAGGATGTCATCACAGAATATATGGAGGCACTCGGATATGACGAATTTACCAAGTTTTGTGGGTTCACTCACAACGAGACGGAAAATCAGCATGCACACGTTCTAACGTGCAGGGTTCGCATGGAAAAAGGCGGCCCCCTGGTAGACGACAGCAACGACTACGAGAAGGGCATGGAGTGCATGCGCAGGCTCGAAAAGAATTACGGCCTGCAAATCGTCGCAAACCCTGAGGACAGCTGGGGCAAGGACCTAAGCAAGGAGGAATTCAAATACCTCGGCGGCGACCGCCAAACGGCTCTAGCAGGACAACTGGAAGGCCCCAAAAAGGATTGGGCCGCCGTGATCCGTGCCAGGGTCAAGGCAACATGGAACGACGCAAAACCCAACGATATGGCCGAGCTGGTGCACAACTTAAAAGCCCGAGGCGTTGACATCAAAATCCGCACAAACAAGGCCGGAGAGCCCGAGGGAATTAGATACCGCGCCCACGGCTCAGATGTCTGGATATCTGGCTCGAAGGTCATGGCGAAGCGTTTGACATGGCAGAACCTGATCAAGCAGGAAAAGATTGCATACCACCCGGCAAAACACAACGCCGCCCTTGGTCTTCCGGAGCCCGTTGATCAGGGATATGTCCGGGTTGATGCATACCAGCCCCTCAACAAGATCCAGGTCTATGCAATCAAGCGAACCAAGCTGCGGGTGCGACTATATCACCGGAACGGAGTGCATTATGCCGGGTTTGGATTTGACCAAGTGTTCAGCACAGGCAAAGAGCGCTATGAGAAAATGATGAATGACATCTGGTTCAAACTTGCCAGAGAAATCCTTGCCTGCCTTTTCGGCATTGGAAAAGTGAGCCCAGGAGAGCCAATCATCACCCAAGACGGAGAGCGTCCCAAGGGCATGGAAGAAGTGCGGGACGAAGTCGGAAATGCGTGCTATGACGTGAATGAGCCCGAGGGCGATGAGTATGACAGGCAAGAGCTTGAGACACTGAAAGATGACATCTCGAAGGCGATCCTGGACGAGCACAGAGAGTGGATCAGGCCAACCATCGAACGCATCGGCAGGACACTGGACAACGATATGGCGCTTGAACAGTAGGCAAAAAAAAGGCCCCAGCTGAAGAGGGTGGCTGGGGCATAAGATACGCGATTAAACGCCCGCACTGCGCGGTATTGGCCTCGCCCCTTTAACTTCCCGAGGGGTGCGGAACCCCTGAGAATACCCCCCCCGCAAAGGAAAGTAGTCTGATGTTGAATGAGATTGAACCCCGTATCCCCGCTCCCATGAGCGGCAACCATTACGGTAGCCACCTCGAAGTCTGACGGTTTTATCCCGCACACGACATTTTGTTGAGCGCAACTGGGGCTCTCGATAACAAGGAAGAATGCAGAAAGTTCGTCAAACTGCATGAGCAAGACGGGGTCGCCTTCTTGTTCATTTTTTTAATCCCAGTATCAAGCTGGCCTGAAACGGATCCAAGAAGGGCGGCAGAGCCATAACCCATAGCAGTAGGTCGCTCCTCACCGGATCAAGGGCCGCCCTCCATTTTATTGCTGTTTATAAGAAAATGCTCAGCAGTTTCAAAATCGCTCGAATTTCAGAACATGATTAAACAGAGCGCGATAAACGATTATGCCTCACTAGACTCATAATGTTCGTAGCGTAAGAGAGTTAATTAAATGCAAGAAATAGTTTTCCCTATTATCAAATTAAATAAATGATTATATAATAGCATTAAGCATACAAAATAATAATAAGAAAAGAGGTGAGATATGCTTTTACGATTGGGAGATGCGGGCACTATTGTCCGGATATTTAAAACGCGTTGTGTCTGCTTCGATACCGTTGAATATAAGGGTAGGCCCCGAAAACTGTTTCAGACAGAAATGGAGAAGCTGGTCGAGTTTCCGGTTTATGAGTCGGCAGAGGCTCATATGTCGAACATCGCCAACGAAAACGGCGAGCCAGCGTTCAGCGCCGAGAACATCCAGCGGGCGGAAGAATGGATCGAGCAGCAGATGCAGGAGATTGACGCCGCGTTTCGACAGAACCAGAACCTTGGCTTGATGGGAGGCACGGCGGTCATCAAACGGAGCAGCAAGGACGACCAGAAGTATCGCTCGCACGACGGCTTCATTTCAGGCAGGAAGGTTGGCGAGTTCATCGGCGTCATTCGGGGCGCTCATGGATACAAGCCGAAGATGCGCAAGAAGGTGAAAATGCCCCATGTAGAGGTCGGTGAGCCGGATACTGCCGCGAAGGCTTGGGAAGAGGGTCGGTTTGAAGACATCAACAACGAGAACCTGATACGGATGCGAGTCATCGCAAAAGAGCGCGGCAAGCCTCTGGATAGGGCCTTCACAGAGGAAGAGGTGTTCCAGTTTTACATTGCGGAGCGTCAGGCGTTTTATATGTTGACCCGGACGATGAAAAATAAGCAGAACGGACTCGAGAAGGCCTGCCGAGAAAGGGCAGAAAAAAAACACTCAGAGCTGATGAAGCAGCAACTGGTTTAATCTCCGCGAAGCGGCCAAACCGAATAGCTCCCAGTCTCGGGGGGCTTTGTTATGCTAAACCAAGAAACACGAGAGGCCCATGAGGCGGGGACAAACTCATCGCCATCAAGAATCCAGTCGGCGAACAGTACGCTTCCCTGGAAAGTGGACCTTTTTGCCGCGGCAAGATCGGCTATTAACAGAGCCTGGATATTTCTCCAAGGTAACCGCCCAATGATCTCGTCTTGAACCTGACGTTGTTGTTGGATCTATGGATCTACCAGTTTGATACACTGGTAGAAGATCTTGAAGCGAGAGGTTCCCATGAAAAAGAAACGACCAACAGAACAGGAACTACTCAAAGACCTGAACCCCCGCGGAGCCCACGCGGACGAGTTGGCAGATCCGCTCGCCCACGAGTTGCATCCCCTGGAAAGACTGAAAGGTTCGGTAAAGAAATTCGAGCGACCCACTGACCCCGCTACTGACCCAGAAGATTGGGATGTCTGGTTTGACGGAGAAGGCGTTTCAGGAGATCTCATGGAAGGCAATGGAGAGAAGCGATGAGCGGTAGGAGCTTGGATCAAGCCCGTTCAGCTTCGCTGACTGGATCAGGGCCATTACCGCAGCAGCAGCATTGGAAAGCGGACCTCTTTACCGCGACGAGATAAGCCAGTGAAGGGAGCCTTAAGCGGGGTAGGTTCACTCCCAGGCTAGGAGTGGCAAGGGCACCAGGATAAATCCAGGCTTATAAACAAAAGCGGACATTCAGAAACGACCGAATTGACCACATAGCGGACCTTTTCCTGGGCCGAGTGAGCCCGTTACCTTCCCCCTCCAATTCACTGGAAGACCCAACACCATGGAAATATGGCGAAATACCAACAGGCAGAAAGCTCAAATCAGCGGTGCAACTAAAACAGGGATGTTTACATCGGATGTGATTGGCGAGGTGGGTCAGCCGTTAGAGAGCACCGCGCTGAGGTCCAGTTCCGCTTCCAGATGATCGAGATGCTGCTCCGTCAATTTCACTGCAAGAGCGGTGTCAGAGTCTGAAAGAGCGTGGAGGATACTGCGGTGCTCATCACGCTGGCAGGTGGGCTCGTCATTGCACTGATACAGGGCCACGATCGGTGAGCTGCGCACTGGTGTGCCTAAGGAGTGTCTTTATACTGGTTCCGGGCAAAAGGGGGCGTTCCTGATTGTCTTATTGCTATCAGTTTATTCACAGCCCATTGTCGGCTTTTGCGAGCGCAAACCAATGACTGCCTTTAGGGCAGTGTTGCGTCGGGATAGTGCATGCATGCACTGCAAGCCACTATGGAGGCGTATTCCGGACCCGATTCCTGCTTTTGAAAATTTATTAATCGGCTGTTTTCATTAAGGAAAATGGATTTTATTAGAGGTGATGTCTCCCTGGCTCGCTGATTGCATGCATATTCATAGCTATCCATATCAAGGAGCATGCAAAATGAATCGTCGGGATTTTCTTAAGGGTGCAACATCTCTGTCCGTCGGGGCCAGCTTTCTGCCGCTGTTCAAGGTATTGCCGGCCTCTGCCGCCAGTCAGGAAACGGCGGTGGTGGTGATGGGCGGGACCATCAACAGCCTGGATATCCACCGCAGCGGTACCAACCGTGACAGCTACCAGGTGGCCATCAACTGTTACGACCGGCTTGTGTCGTTCGGCACTAAGCAGATGCCGGACGGTTCGCTGAGCTACGACTACGACAATGTGGCGCCGGAACTGGCGGAGTCCTGGGAGATCAGTGACGACGGCACGGTAATGACCTTCACCATCCGTGAAGGTGCCACCTTCTGGGACGGCAAGCCGGTTACTGCCCATGATGTCAAATGGTCCCTGGATCGGGCGGTTTCCTTGGGGGGCTTCCCCACCGTGCAGATGAAGGCGGGCCGACTGTCCTCACCGGAACAGTTTGAGGCGGTGGACGACCGCACCTTCCGTATCACCCTGCCGTTCTCCTCCAAGCTGGCGCTGCCGGATCTGGCCACCCCCATTCCCATCATCATCAACTCGGAAGTGGCCAAGGCCAACGCCACCGAGGATGATCCCTGGGCTACCGAGTACCTGCACCGCAACCCGGCCGGTTCCGGGGCCTACAAGGTGGCCCGCTGGGATGCCGGCCAGCAGCTGGTGTATGAGCGCAACGACAACTGGGCCGGTGGACCGGTGCCGGGTTACGCCCGGGTGATCCTGCGGGAAGTGCCCGCACAGTCTACCCGCCGTGCCCTGATTGAGCGGGGCAGCGTCAGTGTGTCCCAGAACATCCCCAACAAGGATGCCAAGGAGCTGGCCAGCAAGCCGGGTGTGAAAGTGGTCAGCACCCCCATCGAGAACTGCATCTTCTCCCTGTGCACCAACCTGGACTTTGAACCGTTCAAGGACAAGCGGGTGCGGCAGGCGGTGGCCTGGTCCATTCCCTACCAGAAAATCTTTGAGCAGGCGGCCTATGAGCAGGGTGTTCCCATGTGGGGGGGGACCAATACCGTCGATGAGATCGCCTGGCCACAGAAATCCCCCTACAGCCAGAACCTGGAGAAGGCCAAAGCCCTGCTCGCCGAGGCCGGTTATGAAGACGGGTTTGATGTGCCGCTGTCGTTCAGTCTGTCTCATGCCGACTGGGCTGAGCCGGCGGCGCTGCTGATCCAGCAGGGCCTGGCCGATATCGGTATCCGCGCCACTATTGAGAAGATCCCCGGTGCCAACTGGCGCACCATCGCGCTGGTGGAAAAGAAGCTGCCGCTGCACCTAGAGAACTTCGGTGGCTGGCTGAACACTCCCGATTATTATTTCTACTGGGCCTACATCAAGGGCAACCTGTTCAACTCCTACAACTACGACAATCCGGAAATGGCCAAGCTGGTGGATGACACCCTCGACATGGCCATGGACCACCCGGATTACGCCCCCAATGTGAAGCGCATGATCGAGCTGGCGTTTGACGAGATCCCCCGGATTCCGTTGTGGCAGCCGACCCTGAACGTGGCGCTCAACGCGTCCGTGGGCGGCTATGAGTACTGGTTCCACCGGCAGATGGACATCCGTGTCCTGAAGCCAGTCTGACAGTCTCCACAGGAGAGTTCCCTTGTCACCGATTTGGCTGAAAGTGCGCAGGGTTGCCCTGCGCCTGTTACAGGCGGTACCGACGGTATTTGGCATCCTGGTGGTGTGTTTCCTGTTGACCCGCGCGCTGCCGGGGGATCCGGCAGCCTACTTTGCCGGCATGATGGCGGATGAGGCTTCCATTGAGGAGGTTCGTCGCAATCTGGGGCTGGACCAGCCGATGCCGGTACAGTTCGTGACCTATTTAAAGGACCTGATGCAAGGGGACCTCGGCATGGCGGTCTCCACCGGTCAGCCGGTGATGGACGAACTGGCCAACCGCCTGCCCGCTTCGCTGGAGCTGACGCTTTGCGCGTTACTGCTGTCCTTCTTGATTGCGGTGCCGCTGGGCGTCCTGGCGGCCACCCGACCCAACACCTGGATTGACCATCTGTGCCGGTTCCTGGTGACGGCGGGGGTATCCCTGCCCACTTTCTTTACCGGGCTGGCCCTGATGTATGTGTTCTATTACCTGCTGGACTGGGCGCCCGCGCCCATGGGCCGGCTGGACATGATGTATCTGCCTCCGGAGCCGGTAACCGGCTTCCTGACCATTGATACAGTAATAGCCGGTGAATGGGAGGTGCTCGGCGCAGCCCTGGCCCAGCTGGCGTTGCCGGTGATCACCCTGGCCTTGTTTACCCTGGCCCCCATTGCCCGTATGACACGGGCGGCGATGCTGCAGACCCTGTCCAGTGATTTCGTTCGCACCGCCCGGGCCGCAGGTCTGAGCGGCCGCCGGGTACTGGTGACCTACGCCTTCCGCAATGCGCTGTTGCCGGTGGTCACCACCCTGGGCATGGTCTTTTCCTTTGTCCTCGGTGCCAATGTACTGGTGGAGAAAGTCTTTGCCTGGCCCGGGATTGGTTCCTTCGCGGTCGAGGCACTGGTGGTGTCTGATTACGCCTCGGTCCAGGGCTTTGTGTTGTCCATGGCGCTGCTGTTTGTGGCGCTGAACCTGCTGATTGACGTGATCTACACCCTGATTGATCCCCGTGTGGGCGAGGAGGCCTGAGGATGACGAACCTGAGCACCCCGGCCACCCGGACGCTAGCAGGTCCGCCCCGGACCAGCTACTGGCAGCACCTGCGCCATGTGGTATCGGAAAATCCCGTGACCGGGCTGGCGTTCGGGCTGTTTGCCCTGTTCATCGGCATGGCCCTGTTTGGTCCTTACCTGGTGCCCTTCGATCCGCTGGATACTGGGGTCGGCGAGGCCCTGAAGCCACCGAGTCCCAGCCACTGGTTCGGCACCGATCATCTGGGGCGCGATGTGTTTTCCCGGGTAGTGGTGGCGACACGTCTGGACCTGCTGATCTCGGTGTCGGCGGTGGCAATCTCCTTTGTGCTGGGTTCGGCCATGGGCGCGTTCGCGGGCTATTTCGGTGGCTGGACCGACCGCATTACCGGACG
>Ga0208919_1001004_pt1 | contig 17188 bp, 15 predicted proteins | sample 4_EtaG_FD_184076 | JGI IMG/M metagenome (GOLD analysis project Ga0208919, IMG submission 184076) | Marine viral communities from the Subarctic Pacific Ocean - 4_ETSP_OMZ_AT15127 metaG (SPAdes) (version 3) | ecosystem: Environmental > Aquatic > Marine > Oceanic | place: Pacific Ocean | collected...
ACAACGGTTTTAGGTACAACTGCAACTCTAGACGCTAAAGTACACGGTTTATGTAAACCTGTTATTTCAGCAAATGCAGACATTGCTGCTGCAGCTGCTTTTCCAAACAGTATATTTGTTTTTGGAGACGCTGATGGTGCTACTGTAACTTTGCCAGATTCTGGTGATGGATCTCAAATAGGTAAAACATTTGAGTTCGTAGTTACTGTTAGCGCAACATCTAACGCTCATAAGGTAGTATTTACAGATACAACTAATGAAAAAATATATGGTCAAGTAGTTTCAGTAGATACTGATACAAATGATCGTTTGAGTGCTTTTTCAGCGCAAGCTAGTGAAAACTTTAGCGCGTTAAGCTTAAACGGAACAACAACCGGCACTGTAGGATCTAGGTTTACATTAACAAACGTAGCGGCTGATGTATGGTTTGTAGAAGGTTTTATTCACAACACTGGAGACGCGCTTACACCGTTTGCAACATCATAAGTAAAAAAATAATTAATAAATAATAAAAAACAAAAAAATGGAGTACACGCAAGAAAAAGCAACAATTGACGTAGCGGCATCAGTAGATAATATTGTAATCTGTGAAACTATTCAAGCTATATCTGAGGCTGATAGAGACGAAGATCAAGTTGGAGATTTATTTAGAAGTGAAGGACATTTAAGAATAAAAATGGCTAAACCTTTATTTGTATCTACACTTTCTACTGATCAAGCAAATCGTATTGCTGCTTTAAATTTGTAATATAAAATGGCTAAACTTAACAAAAAATCTATGGCTTGTAATAAGCCGCGAAGAACACCTAGTCACAAGACAAAATCACACGTGGTTAAAGCTTGCTCTGGTGGTATTCAGAAAATTATTAGGTTTGGGCAACAAGGTGTTACAACAGCTGGTAAGCCTAAAAAAGGTGAATCAGCAAAACAAAAAGCAAGGCGTAAAAGCTTTAAAGCTAGACATAGAAAAAACATAGCTAAAGGTAAACTAAGTGCAGCTTACTGGGCTAATAAAGTTAAGTGGTAATGAGTAAACCAAAAAAGAAATTTAAAGAAACAAAAGTTGGTAAGTTTTTAATAAACAAAGTACCAAGTATATTAGGCGTTGCGGGTGATTTACTGCCTGATGCTGGTGTATTAGGTATGGTTAAAAGTCTTATTGAAAAAGAAGATCCAGCTGTATTACCGCCTGAAGACAAAGAAAAAGCTTTAAAATTACTAGAGCAAGACATGGTAGAGATGCAAGAGGTATCAAAGCGCTGGGATAGTGATATGAAAAGCGATTCATGGCTTAGTAAAAACACCCGTCCACTTACCTTAATATTTTTAACTGTATCTATGGTGTTGTTAATATTTTCAGACAGTATAGGTGAAAGCTTTGAAGTTGACTCAGGATGGGTTGATTTACTCAAGTCTTTACTTATAACAGTATACGTAGCATACTTTGGCTCTAGAGGCGCTGAGAAGTTTAAGTCAATAAGTAAATAAACACTAATATAAGTGATTAGTATATAGTAAATTAAATAATAATTAAATCAAATAAAAATGAGTACTAAAATAGAAGAAAAAGAGTTAGAACAACTAGTAGCACAGCAGTCAGTTAAAGCTGGATTAATTTCAGACATTGGAGCTGTTGAGGCTAGAAAGCACGAGCTATTACACGCGTTTGCAGAAGTTGTAACTAAGTCAAAAGAGTTAAATGAAACTCTAGAAGAAAAGTACGGTAAAATTACAGTAAATCTTGAAGACGGATCTTACGAAGAAATAGTAGAAGAAGATGGCCAAGCTGATTAGAAAAATTAGTATTGGCGCTGATTATAAAAACGAAGCAATGCATTACTCCGTAGGTCAGCAGGTTTACGGAGGTCATTGCATATCTGATATTTTGCACGATCAAAAAGACGGATCATATAATATATACATCGAAAAAAACAATGAAGTCATACCTTGGAAAAAATTTAATTCTAACATGGCTATATCAATTGAATATAATTTAGAGTACTAATGCAGAGTCTATATAGCTTCATTATACAACCAAAAAACGGTAGGTATACAAATGAAGTAGAAGTTGGTGATAAAAAACTAATTGTTAACACAACAATGGACGATCACAAGTTTGTTAACCGTGTAGGTATTGTAATGTCAGTACCTTTAATTGGTGATACAGATTTAAGCGTTGGAGATGAGGTTATAGTTCATCATAATGTGTTTAGAAGGTTTTACGATGTAAGGGGTAATGAAAAAAATAGTACTTCGTATTTTAAAGAAGATATGTACTTTTGTTATTACGATCAAATATTTTTATATAAGCATAACAACCAGTGGAAAGCACCTGGTAATTTTTGTTTTGTAAAGCCTATACTTAAAAAAGAAAAACAAATTATAAGCGATGAAAAAGAGCAAAAACGTATTGGTATACTAAAATACGGTAATAGCTCGTTAGAAGCGTTTAAAATACACGAGGGGGATCTAGTTGGATTCAGCCCTAGCAGCGAGTATGAGTTTATCATAGATGAAAACAGACTATATCGCATGCGCACTAATGATATTACAATTAAATATGAATACAAAGGAGACGAAGTTGAATATAATCCAAGCTGGGCAAAAGGCTGTGGACGAACTTATTAAGGTAGCTAAGGAACCTATTGTAGATTCAGGAGATGACATAACAGCTGACAGACTTAAAAATGCTGCAGCTACTAAAAAGCTAGCTATATTCGATGCGTTTGAAATATTAACTAGAATACAGCTTGAAGAAGAAATGTTAAATGAAAAGCCTAAAAAAGAAACTAAAGAAAAAACTTTCAAGGGCTTTGCTGAGGGTAGGTCAACATGAGTTACAAACAAACTCTAGTAAAAATACTAAAAGACCACATAAAAGCTAAGGTATTAAAAAACAAAAATAGATACAAGAAGTGGGAGTACGGGTATAACAAAGAATACGATATGGTTGTTATATCTAAAACAGGTGAGATAGGTGAAGTATATGAAATACAAAACCTTAAAATAGCTTTACCAAAACCTGTAGATGTAAAAAAATTTAAATCTAACACTTGGCAGCATACTGAATATCCTAAAGATCTTAAAAGAATAAAATCTGTATTTGATTGGGAAGAATATCCTGAAGAGTTTAAAGAGCAATGGTATGATTATATCGATAATGAATTTAATTACAGGGAAAAAGGTTTTTGGTTTTATAACAAAGATGTTGCTACTTACCTTACTGGTACTCACTATATGTACCTGCAGTGGAGTAAAATTGATGTCGGTCAACCAGACTTTCGCGAGTCAAACAGATTATTCTATATCTTTTGGGAGGCATGTAAGGCCGATGTACGATCCTATGGATTGTGCTACCTTAAGAATAGACGATCTGGCTTTTCCTTTATGGCATCAGGCGAGGTGGTTAACTTGGCAACCATATCAAGTGATTCCAGATATGGCATTTTATCAAAGAGTGGACCTGATGCGAAGAAGATGTTCACAGATAAGGTGGTACCGATATCAGTCAATTACCCGTTCTTTTTCAAACCGATTCAGGACGGTATGGATCGACCAAAGACCGAACTCGCCTATCGCGTCCCTGCGACCAAGTACACCCGTAAGAAGCTCGAGACCAACGAATCATTACGTGAACTCGACGGTCTCGACACCACGATCGACTGGAAGAATACCGGTGACAACTCGTACGACGGTGAGAAACTTAAACTACTCGTCCACGACGAAAGCGGTAAATGGGAACGTCCAACGAACATCCTCAACAACTGGCGCGTCACGAAGACCACGTTAAGATTAGGTAGTAGAATTATTGGAAAGTGTATGATGGGTTCAACAAGCAACTCATTAGATAAAGGTGGGGACAATTTTAAAAAGCTTTATTATGACTCAGATATTACACAAAGAAACCGCAATGGACAGACTAGCTCAGGACTATATTCTTTGTTCATACCTATGGAATGGAACTACGAAGGATATATTGATATGTATGGAGCACCTGTCTTCGACACTCCGGACAAACCGGTACTCAATGCGTATGGCGACAAGATCGAACAAGGAGTAATAGAGTATTGGGAAAACGAAGTAGAAGGTTTAAAAAATGATCAAGACGGTTTAAACGAATTTTACAGACAGTTTCCACGAACAGAAAGCCATGCATTTAGAGACGAAGCAAAACAATCGCTTTTTAATCTAACTAAAATATACGAGCAAATAGATTACAACGATGATATAACTAAATCATCACTTGTTACGTTAGGTTCGTTTCAATGGAAAGACGGTATTAAAGACAGTACTGTAGAATTTATGCCTAATAAAAATGGCAGATTTAAAGTTAGCTGGGTACCAAAGCTAGAAATGCAAAATAGAATAAGACTTAAAAATGGTATTAAGTTTCCTGGTAACGAGCATATTGGAGCATTTGGCTGTGACAGTTACGACATATCAGGTACGGTTGACGGCATAGGATCTAATGGAGCATTACACGGACTTACAAAATATTCAATGGAAGAAGCACCTGCTAATAGCTTTTTTTTAGAGTATGTCGCTCGGCCACAAACAGCTGAGATATTTTTTGAAGATGTACTTATGGCTTGTGTTTTTTACGGCATGCCAATACTAGCAGAAAACAATAAACCAAGACTGTTATACCATTTTAAAAGAAGAGGTTATAGAGGCTTTTCAATGAACAGGCCCGACAAAGTTTACAGTAAGTTATCTGTAACAGAAAAAGAAATAGGTGGTATACCTAACTCTTCACAAGACATGAAGCAGTCACACGCTGCGGCTATAGAATCTTATATAGAAAAACACGTAGGGTTTAATAGTAATGGCTGTGGTGATATGTATTTTAATAGAACACTAGAAGACTGGGCAAGGTTTGATATAAACAACCGAACTAAGTTTGATGCGTCAATAAGTTCAGGGCTTGCTGTAATGGCTTGCAACAAAAACCTTTATACCCCAATCCAAGAAAGACAAGTTAAAAGTATAAACCTTGGAATTAAAAGGTACGATAATAAAGGATCAAGATCTAAAATAATTTAAAATAAATGATTAATAAAGCTATAAAGAGTTCTTTTCCCAGCCAAGCGGTTAGTGATTTAGAGAAGATGAGTGCAGAGTACGGCGCTAAGGTTGGTAGAGCTATAGAGCATGAGTGGTTTAATACTAAAGATGGTTACGACGGTAAAAATGGATCAGGTAGATATTCAACGTCAAAACAATCATTTCACTCATTAAGACTATACGCTAGAGGAGAACAGTCTGTTAGAAAATATAAAGATGAATTATCTATTAATGGTGATTTATCTTATTTAAACTTAGACTGGAAACCAGTACCTATTATACCAAAGTTTGTTGACATTGTTGTTAATGGCATGGCTGATAGATCTTACGATATTAAAGCTTACTCACAAGATCCAGCTTCAATACAAGAGCGCACTGACTATGTTACTAAGATAGCTGAAGATATGCAGGCTAAACCTTTTAATGACGCGGTAGCTGGTCAACTAGGTATAGATATATATCAAACAGATCAAAGCAAACTACCTGAGTCTACAGAAGAATTAGAGCTACACATGCAACTTGATTATAAACAGTCTGTAGAAATAGCAGAAGAAGAAGCTATTAATAGTATTTTTGATAAAAACAAATACGAGCTTATATCTAGACGAATTAATAACGATTTAACAGTTATAGGTATTGGTGCTGCTAAAAGTTCTTTTAACAAAGCAGAAGGTATTAAGGTAGAATATGTAGATCCGGCTGATTTAGTTTATTCTAACACAGACTCACCTTACTTTGAAGACATATATTATGTAGGTGAAGTAAAAGAAGTTTATTTAAATGAGCTTAAAAAACAATTTCCAGAGCTTACTGATGAGCAGCTAGAGTCTTATAAAGGTTATAATTCACAATATAGTAATACAGCTTATAACTCTAAATCTGATGAAGATAACACAGCAACAGTATTATACTTTGAGTATAAAACATATGCTAATCAAGTTCACAAAATTAAAAAAACTGCTACGGGTGGTAGTAAAGCTATAGAAAAAAACGATACGTTTAACCCACCAGCTTCTGATGACTTTGAAAAAGTAGATAGAGCTATTGAGGTTATTTACGAAGGCGCTAAAGTGATTGGTAGTAAAGAGCTTTTAAAGTGGGAGCTTAAAAAGAATATGATAAGACCAAAAGCAGATACAACAAAAGCTCAAATGAGCTATGCTATTTGTGCACCGCGTATGTACGAAGGTCGTATTGAAAGCTTAGTAAGTCGCATGACTAACTTTGCTGATATGATTCAGCTTACACACTTAAAGCTACAACAAGTGTTATCTAGAGTAGTACCTGACGGTGTTTACTTAGATGCAGATGCTTTAGCTGAAATAGATTTAGGTAACGGTACTAATTACAACCCACAAGAAGCGCTTAATATGTACTTTCAAACTGGTAGTGTAATTGGTAGGTCTATGACACAAGACGGTGATATGAACCGCGGGCGATTACCTATTACGGAACTTAATTCAAACGGAGGTAATAATAAGATTAGTGCGCTTATAAGCACTTACAATTATTATTTACAAATGATGCGTGATGTTACTGGCTTAAACGAAGCTAGAGACGGAGGCGTACCAGATAAAAATGCTTTAGTAGGGCTGCAAAAATTAGCTGCAGCAAACTCTAATACAGCAACAAGACACCTATTGCAATCAAGCTTGTATATAACCCTAACAATGGCAGAGTGTATTGCAATGCGAGTGTCTGATGTTATAGAGTATTCACCAACTAAAGAATCATTTGTTAAAACGCTAGGAAAGTTTAATGTTTCTACATTAGAAGAAATGGCTAACTTACACTTGCATGATTTTGGTATATTTTTAGAGCTTGCGCCAGATGAAGAAGAAAAAGCTAAACTAGAAAATAATATTCAAGTTGCTTTACAGTCTGGTCAAATATTTTTAGAAGATGCTATTGATATTAGAGAAGTGCGTAATATTAAGCTAGCTAATCAACTACTTAAAATACGTAGAAAAAAGAAACAAGATCAAGATCAACAAATACAGCAACAAAACATTCAAGCTCAAAGTCAAGCAAACGCTCAGGCTGCTCAAGCAGCTGCACAAGCAGATATGCAAAAGCAACAAGCGCTTACAGAATCAAAGGCTCAATTAGAGCAAATGAAGTCGCAGCTTGAAATAGCTAAAATGGAAAGAGAAGCTCAAATTAAAAAAGAGCTAATGCAATACGAGTTTGAAATTAATAAACAATTACAAGAAGCACAACTTGCTGTTGTAAAAGAAAAAGATAAGTTCAAAGAAGATCGTAAAGACGAAAGAACTAAAATACAAGCATCACAACAGAGTGAGCTTATAGATCAAAGAAAAAACAACGCACCGCCAAAAAGCTTTGAGTCCGCAGGACAAGATAGTTTAGGTGGATTTGGACTTGAACAGTTTGAGCCGCGTTGAAAATAAACAAACAATTATATAATATTTTATCATGTCAGAACAAACACAACCTATAGAAGAGGTAGTAGAAGAAACAGTTCAAGAAACTAAAGCTGTAGAAGAAACACCTCAACAAGATGCTTCATATAAAGAAGTTAAAGAAGATGGTACTATTAAATTAGACCTAGGAAAACTAAAAGAGTTTCAAAACAAAAACGAAAAGACAGATGTTAAAGAAGAAGTGCGGGTGCAAGCACAAGAAACGCAAGAGCCAGTCACTGAGCAAAAAGAAGAGATCGTCGAAGAGGTCTTACAAGAAGTAACCGACGAGCCAGAACAACCTGTCGCTGAAGTAACACAAGAGGTTACTAAAGAAAAAATTACACCGCAGCCAGAAGTAAAACTACCAGAAAACATTGAAAGCCTGGTAAAGTTTATGGAAGATACAGGCGGTACTATTGAAGAGTATGTAAGGCTAAATGCTGATTACTCTGATGTAGATAATAACACATTATTAAAAGAATATTATAAGTCAACCAAGTCTCACTTAGATACTAGCGAGATTGATTTTTTAATTGATGACAACTTTTCATTTGACGAAGATTTAGATGAACAGCGCGATATTAGAAAAAAGAAGTTGGCTTTAAAAGAAGAAGTTGCGAAAGCTAAGAAGTTTCTTAATGGGATGAAAGACGAATACTACAAGGAAGTCAAGTTGGGTTCTAAGTTGTCTAAAGATCAGCAAGATGCTATTAACTTTTATAACGAGTACAACCAGAAACAATCTGCCGCCAGTGAAGTCCAGCAGAAGCAGTACAAGCAATTTGAGCAAAGTACCAATAATGTTTTTAACGAAAATTTCAAAGGTTTTGATTTTAAAGTTGGAGACAAGAAATATAGGTATAATGTAAAAGATGCCGCTGCTACTAAGGATTACCAAAGCGACATATCTAACTTTGTGAGGGAGTTCCTCGACGAAAACGATATGATGAAAGACGCTGCAGGTTATCACAAAGCTTTATACGCAGGTAGAAATATTGATAAAATTGTATCGCATTTCTATGAGCAAGGTAAAGCTGATGCTATAAAGAATACTGCTATCAAGTCAAAAAATATTGACATGGGTCCTAGAACTGTTAAACCAGTTGTAGACGCAGGCGGTATGAAAGTTAAAGTATTAGGTGGTGAAGATAGTTCAAGGTTGAAATTTAAAATTAGAAAAAAATAAAAACAACTTAAAAACTAAAAAATGGGAAATTTTAATACATCCTTAGGATTAGGTGGATCATATTCACTAACTCCTAGTGCTTCTCCTGTTGTAAGCAATACTAACTATATTGACTTTACATCATCTGATACAGCTGGCTGGGCACAACAATATCTTCCAGAATTGTATGAGCAAGAAGTAGAGCGCTACGGAAACCGTACAATCGGAGGATTTTTACAAATGGTAGGCGCTGAAATGCCTATGAGTTCTGATCAAGTAGTTTGGTCTGAGCAAAATAGACTACACATTGCTTATAAAAACTCAAGTACAACTGGAAAACACGTTAAAGTTGGTGATGCTGATTCAAACGGTGGAACTATTTTAATTGGTGAACAACTAAACTGTTCTATTAGAGTAGGTAATACTATTATAGTAACAGATTCTGCTACTGGTCTTAAAACAGTAAAATGCTACGTAAGAGCGGTTGCTTTTGAGGGTGGAACCGCAGACGGTACTGCCTCTACATCTGGATCTAATAGTCATACTATTTCCGTAGAGCCTTACACTCAAGCTGACTTAGCAACTACAACTGTTTTTTCTGATAGCGAAGCTGTAAACATTTTTGTATACGGTTCTGAATTTGCTAAAGGAACTGGTGGTATGTCAGGACAACTTAAGCCAGAATTTCAACAATACAACAACAGACCAATTATTATCAAAGAACAATTTGAAATAGCTGGATCTGATACTGCTCAAATTGGGTGGGTTGAAACAACTGACGAAGCTGGACAAAGCGGTTACTCTTGGTATTTAAAAGCTGCTGGTGAAACCAGATTACGTTTTGAAGACTACTTAGAAACAACTATGCTAGAAGCCGAGCTTACTGCTGGTTCTTCTGGAGCGTCTGGTGAAACTGGTATCAATGGCTCACAAGGTATGTTTGCTGCTATTACAGAAAGAGGTAACGTATTTGAAGATTTAGCTTCTCTTGGAGATTTTGATAAATTGTTAAAAAATCTTGACAAGCAAGGTGCTATTGAAGAAAATATGTTATATGTTAATCGTCAACAGGCTCTTGATATTGATGATATGGTAGCTGGATTAAACGCTAACTATGCACAAGGTGCTTCTTTCGGTGTTTTCCAAAACGATGCTGACATGGCGTTAAACTTAGGTTTCTCTGCTTTCCGTAGAGGATCTTATGATTTCTACAAGTCAGACTGGAAATACTTAAACGATGCTTCTGCTCGTGGTGGATTTGGAGATATCTCTGGAGCTTTAATTCCTGCTGGAACTTCTACTGTTTACGATCAGTCAATGGGTAAAAACATGACTCGTCCTTTCTTACACGTACGATACAGAGCTTCAGAAACTGATGACCGAAGAATGAAATCTTGGGTAACTGGTTCTGTTGGATCTGCTAGCTACGTAGGAGACGACATTATGGAAGTACACTATTTGTCTGAAAGATGTTTAGTAGTTCAAGGAGCTAATAACTTTGTATTATTAAAAAATTCATAATATTAACTTTTAAAAACTAAACAGAAATGGAAAAATACTTATATTTCAGAACACAGGCCACTATTGCCGATGATGATGATTCAGCTCAATCAGCTTGTTTCCCATTGTCTAGCTTTCTTGGTATGCATCCAACTGCAGATGATACACTAACATTGTTTTTTATACCTCAAATCAGAATTGCTGGTGGTGTAACTGACGGATCCGATTTTACAAACAGCGATAAAGTTGTTTTAACTCTTGGAACCGTTAACACTCACAAAGCTGCTATGAAAGGTATAATTAAAGGTTTTGCTAGTGCTGCTAACTTTAAAAGTTCAACAGATGACAACGACTTTATTGTTGTCGCTGATGACTTATCAGGAGCTACATCATACATTACACCTGAGGTTAGTGCAGTTTCAACAATTGCAATCGGTGCTGCATTCTCATAATGCTGTACTAAACTTTAAACTTATGGGCGTCTTTACGGCGCCCTTAGGTTTATTTAACGTGACATTAGCCTATTACTAATTATACATAAAGGCTATTGTCATATTTTACAAACTATTTAATTATATTATATTATGGCTAAAAAAGCTAAAGCAGTAGAAAATATTGAGGTTGCAACTCAATCGGTAGCAGTAGAAACTGCACCATCTAAATCAAGCTGGCAAATAAAGGATAGACTTTATTATTTAAAAAACGGAAGTTCACCATTAACATATGTTTTAACTTCAAAGTCTACACCTAGAAAACCATTATTATGGTTTGACGAAGAAAAAGGTTACAATAGAGAAATAAGATATGCAAGCAACCAAAGATCTTGCTTTATGGACGAACAAGACTCTAATATTATATTAGATCATATTGTTTTTGAAGAGGGCGTTTTGGCGGTGCCTAAAAACAACCAACCATTACAAGAACTATTAAGTTTATATCACCCTAAAAAAGGTTATATATACGAAGAAAAAGATGATGTAGCTGAAGCTAAAGATGATTTAGTGAGCATTGAAACTGAAATGGAAGCTTTAAATACAGCCATGTCTATTGAGGTTGATCAAGCAGAAGCAATACTTAGAGTTGAATTAGGATCTGCTGTTGATAAAATGAGTTCTGCTGAACTTAAAAGAGACTTGTATATGTTTGCTAGAAATAATCCAATATTGTTTTTAGATTTAGTAAACGATGAAAACGTAATGCTTAGAAACTTAGCTATTAAAGCTGCTGAGATGGGTGTTATTAAATTATCACAAGATCAAAGAACTTTTGCATGGGGTTCAAATGACAAAAAATTAATGACCGTGCCTTTTGATGAAAATCCATATTCTGCTTTTGCTGCTTTCTTAAAAACAGACGAAGGAGTAGAAATTTTCAAATCAATAGAAAAAAAGCTAAAATAGCGTAACTATTATAAGTGGTGTAGCCATCTATAATGGTGGCTATACTACTATAATAAAAATAAAAATATGGCGATTGACGTAAATAAAGTATATACTACAGTATTATCTATACTAAACAAAAAAGGTAGCGGCTATATGACGCCAGACAACTTTAATAAAATAGCTAAAGTTGTACAACTAGAGTTACTTGATAGAGCGTTTTACGAATATAACAGAGCTGTAGCTAAACAAACAGGTGGAAGAGGCGCACAAGGAGCAGGTGACATACCTAGAAAAATTATGGACAAGCTTGATCCGTTTTGCGATCTAACAACTTTAACAATAGACTCTACAAACACTTATTTTGAAACACCAGGATATTCTACACTTATATCTGGAACTACAATAACACAAGCTTACAACAATATATACGCAACTTTAAGTTTGAAAGTAAACGGAGAGTTTACAGACATAGAGCGTATAGATAAATCTAAAATACCGTTTTTATTTTCTTCAAAACTAACGGCACCATCAACAACTTTTCCAGTGTATTATTATTCTGCAGATTTATTGTATGTGTTTCCAAGCAGCATAACAAGTGTAGACTTATATTATATAGCTAAGCCTAGAGATCCAAATTGGGTTTCAACTGTTGATACAACGAGCTTTGGTACTCCTATTTACACTTATGATGATGTTAACAGTACTAATTTTAGACTACACTCTTCAGATGAGTCAGATTTAATATTAGGTATACTTAAATACTTTGGTGTTACAATAAAAGATCCACTCGTGATACAAGCTACACAACAAGAAGAGCAATCAATAACACAACAAGAACAATAATATGAGTTTATTAGGAACAGTTACAGAAGAAAACTATTACAATGGATCTCAAGCGTTTATTGCTGATGGTTCTACTTCTACATTTACACTTACTTTTGAAACAATACCTACTGCTAGCCAAGTTAGAGTATATGTTAATAATACTGAAATAACAACTTTTAGTATATCTGGAGCTACACTTACTATATCTTCTACGCTTTCTGCTAACGACGTAGTTAAAGTTGAGCTGCTAGATAATACTTTTGGCACATATCAATATACTTCTATTAAAGATATTGTAGATAACTTTATGATAGCATACGTAGGTGATGGCAAACTAATAGATCACGTTGCTAAATCAGATGTTGTATTTCATGCTAAACGCGGTTTACAAGAATTTAGTTATGATGTGCTTAAAACAGTTAAGCTGCAAGAAGTTGAGTTAGGACCATCACTATCTATGCCAATGCCTCAAGATTACGTTAACTACGTTAAAGTTTGTTATATAGATAGCTCAGGCGTTCGTAGAATTATATACCCAACTTCGCTTACTACAAATCCAACGGAGCCAATGCTTCAAGATGACAACTACAACTATGTATTTGATGCTGACGGTAACGCCGTTGAAGGTAGTTCTGTTACAGAAGAGCGTTGGAAAAATTTTGATACTAAGAATATAACAGGTGATTTATCTTCTGAAGACAGCTTATATTTGACCACAGCTGACTATTTAAGAAGTGATTACGGACAAAGATATGGCGCTACACCAGAAACTACACAAGTTAACGGGTTTTTTACAATTAACGAAAGAACTGGTAGTTTTAGTTTTAGCAGCGACTTGTCAGGTAAAGTTATTGTACTTGAGTACATATCAGACGGACTTGGTACTGATGCTGAAATGAAAGTAAACAAACTTGCTGAAGAAGCTTTATATAAGCATATTGCGTATAACGTTCTAGCGGTCAAAAGAAACATATCTGAGTATATAGTACAAAGATATAAAAAAGAACGCAGAGCAGCGCTTAGAAACGCTAAGATCAGGTTATCTAACCTAAAACTCTCAGAGCTTACACAGGTTATGAGAAATAAATCGAAACAAATTAAACACTAGTACATGGCTGAAGATAAAAAGACGTTTCTTCAAGGTAAAATGAATCAAGATATTGATGATAGAATTTTACCTAATGGAGAGTACCGCAGCGCGCAAAACATACAAGTCACAACTTCAGAAGGCTCAGACGTAGGATCAATACAAAATATCCTTGGTAATACAAGAATTATTAATTCTGTACTTGATCAATACAGTGATTTAGAAAACATAGGTTGCTTTTTTGACGAAAAAAATAATAAAATATTTTATTTTGTCACAAACTATACTTGTCCAAATCCTGAAGATACTGGTCTTGTTGGTGGTGTTTTAGGCCCTGAAACTGCAGAACAATTTGCTTTGCGAACTGGAGATAATTTGTTTTGCGGTATATTTATGACAACAAAAGCAGATGGCGATTTATTTCCTCAACCTGTTTTACTTGCTCAAGGTTTGTTTTTTAACTTTAGTAAAACACATTTAATAACGGGTGTTAATTTACTAGAAGAATTATTGTTTTTTACAGACGGCTTAAATCAGCCTAGAAAAATAAATGTTTCTATAGCTGCTGATAACCCTCCTAATATATCTCAAAATATACCAGGGCATTATAACAAAGAAGACAAGGTAAGCGTTGCTAAGTTTGCTCCTTTTATGCCTCCGTTGTTATTAGATTATGATACAACTACTTTAAACGGTAATCCACAAGCAACAACTACAGACGACTTTGGAAACGTTACAAATGTACATCCTACTTCTTCGATGGAGCTTAGCTCTCAAAACGATTTTCCTGAAGATTTTTTAAGAGAAAAATTTGTTAGATTTTCATATAGATATAAATTTATTGATGGTGAATATTCTACAATAGCACCTTTTACGCAAATATGCTTTATACCTAAAACAACAAGCTACAATATAACTCAACTTCAAAAAGTATTTAAAAAAGGTGAAGTATATTTTCAAGATACTAGTGGTATTGCCGATGGTATGGTTAATGATGTTACAGCTGTTAACTTAAACATTATATTGCCTTCTAGAAAAATTAAAACTGATCTAGATATAACAGCAATAGAAATACTATATAAAGAATCAGATAACAACTTAATAAGAGCTGTAGAATTAAAAGACATTGACGATACAGATAGCGCAAATGGTGTTTATCAGTTTAAATATAAGTCAACACTTCCGTATAAAACACTTCCTCAAGATCAATTAACTAGAGTTTACGACAATGTACCTTTAAACGCTAAAGCTCAAGAAATAATATCTAATAGAGTCGTTTACGGTAACTATGTAGAACAAAGAAAATTACCTACTCAAGCAGGGCAAAAAGCTTCTGGAATTAATTTTTCTGTAGGTACAAGTGCAAAGTTTGATACAGAAGCTTCTTTTGGTAATGCTGATTTTAATAACTACTATTTACATAAAGAATATCCATTTCACTCTGTAAAACAAAGAAGAACCTATGAAATAGGTGTTGTATTGTCAGATAAGTTTGGTAGACAGTCGCCTGTTTTAACCTCAGCATCTGGTGTTAGTTCTATAAATATTGCAGCTAAAGATCAAAACTTTAATAGTAGCTCTTGGGATGTAGGTGATTTTGCAGATCCTAATAGCGCAGGTGGCACTGTTATAGCAGATCAGTCTCCTGGTGATGGAAACTATTGTGGTGATGCTCTTACGGTAACTTTTAATGAACAAATACCTAATGCTTACGCAAAAAGTACTTTTATACCTATTAACGAAAGTGGTATATCAACAGTAACATATGCAAATAACCTTTTTAAAACTATATTTGCTACAGATCCTTTACTTCAAGGTGGTGGCACAAGTGGTACAGGGGTTATATTAGGTGAACTATTTTATTATTCAACAACTAGTTATGGACGAGTTCAGGATGGTGTAAGCGACTTTTTATATTTAGATGCTACGCTTCAAACTGTATTAACAGGTTACAATGAAGTTTTTTTACGTTACAGTGTTAACACTTCTTCAAACCCTGCGACTTTAACATTAATACATAAAGTAAGCTTAAACTTCACAACAGGAGCTATTGAAGGTATTACTACCACTGAAGAAAGTATATCTCAAACTAACTTAATAGGTACTTCTACTCCAGTAAGTGTAGGATCTGCTAATGATATCGTAAATATTACGCCGGCTGTAACTGTTGTAACCCCTAATCAAACAGCTATTACTAGTGGTGATTTTTCTGGTATGTTTAGATTATTTATTGAAAACTTTACTCAAACAGATTTATTTCAAGTTGGTGATTATTTAAAAGGTCAAGACACTGACTTTGTTAAAATATTAGCTATAGAATCTGCTGGCGGTAACTTAAGCTTGTACACAGAAGGACCAGCTTCTTTGTTGTATCAAAACTACACAGGAGACCCAGCTTCACCTGTTTTTACTAATGTTGATACTTACGGGTTTTTTAAATATAACTTAACGCCGCATGGTTGGTATTCTTATAGAGTTGTAGTAAAACAAACGGAGCAAGAGTATTACAATGTGTATGCTCCAGGCGCTATTAGCTTTGACAATGATCAAGACGAAAATAAAACATATATACCAATAACATCTGATAGTATAAATAAAATTACTAGAGATATAGAGTTTACTAATACACAGGAACAAGGCTTGAGTACTAGTAAAAACAGAGTATATCCAAAAGTTATACCTGCTAAAGAAAATGTTTCTGAAGGTCACTCAGCTACAGATGCTAATGCTTTATCAAAACAAAGCGACGCAGATTTAATAGACGTTATAAGTATAGGTACAGCTAAAGAGCAAGGTCTTAAAAACGACAACGAAAATGTTTTTGATTTTGTTTATGAGTCAAACAAGAACACTCTAATGGCTCAACTGCCTTACGGTGATGATAATAATTTTATTGGTGCTTCTGTTGATTCTGGCTTTGTTGGTACTACTAGAACTATTATTACTACAGATACGATCACTGATAGTCAACTTACTTATGGAAATATAAAGTTAAAAAACAGAGGTAAAAACTTGGTTTTTGAAGACACTTCTTTTGCTTCTAGAACTCCTGTATATGCAACTGCCTTTCCTGTTGGTGATTATTTAAAAGGTGAAAATAAAGATTTAGTTAAAATTATTAAAGTTACAATAGCTAGTAATATTGTAACCGTAGAATGTGATGGTGCTATAAAAAAATTAGGAGATGCTGAAGACGGCAAAGATATACCAGTTAGCATGGATATTAAGGTGTTTAGTTATAAATACGGATCTCAAGATAGAATATCTGTATTTGAAACAAAACCTTTTGAGTCTGTTTTAGATATATATTACGAAACATCAACAGCTGGTCTTGTACACGAGCTAAACGAAGCAGTTTCTTTTCCTAGTACTGTAAAAAGTTTAAATTTAATAGATATAAACTTTGACGAAAGTGTTAATTATTTTGATAGCAACGGAAGCTGGAACAATGAAAAAGTTGCAACAATACAACTATTAGATCAATTTGAAAACGAATTAACAGCTGGAACTAGTCCTAGTCAGATAAATCCTGAAGTAGATTCTGATAACATATCTGCTTTTTGTAGAATTATTTCTCAACAAGGGCGCATGATTAATGCTAACGGAGTGCCAATACAGCCGGTAGAAGTAGACAGATTTGTTATAATATTAGATCCAAACGATAATAAATTTAAAATAAAACCAAAACTTAACACTGGTAACTTTGTTTATTTTCCTAGCAACTATCCTATTGGCTATA
>Ga0208919_1001005_pt1 | contig 17185 bp, 24 predicted proteins | sample 4_EtaG_FD_184076 | JGI IMG/M metagenome (GOLD analysis project Ga0208919, IMG submission 184076) | Marine viral communities from the Subarctic Pacific Ocean - 4_ETSP_OMZ_AT15127 metaG (SPAdes) (version 3) | ecosystem: Environmental > Aquatic > Marine > Oceanic | place: Pacific Ocean | collected...
CCAGATCCTGGATCGACTGACGCAGCTCATCACGAAACGAGTTCCCCACACCATCGAGGGAGAGATCACTAATCGGATCGGATCGATCGAGAAAGAAACACCGATAGAGCGATAGCCGCGCCACCCTCCCACCCACCCTTTTACTCGAAAGATCGACTCGACTCGATCGACTCGACTAACAGAGGCACCCACGCCGTGGGCGACCCACCCACCCACCACATTTCTAGAACCACAGACCGACGGACTGACCGACCGAGTGATCGACGGACTGACTGACCGAGTGATCGACGGACTGACTGACCGAGTGATCGACGGACTGACTGACCGAGTGATCGACGGATCGACGGATCGATCGATCGACGGAGCGAGCGATAAGACTGACGGACGGACTGACGGACGGACGGGACTGACTAGCGGCGGGCGGCGGCGGGCCGGTAGGCTTTTTTTGATAGGCATAAAAAAGGCCGGTTAGTTAACCGGCCTAGTTAGCTAGTTAGTTAGCTAGGTTATTATTTGAATGAGCCTATTTTGATTTGACCCTGCTTATATGCCCATTTCTTGGTGCCTTCAATCTCTGGCTTGTAGTGATTAAGAACAGAGGCTAAACCTTGAGTTTCAAATATTTCCGAGTGATGATCCTCGGCATAGTCGCATAACTCTTGAATGGTAACGTATCTATGAGAGTCACCGATTAAGTCATAATAAATATCTATTATGACAGCTACCTGATTAGCTACCCTAATTCCTGATGGTACTGAATCAAGCATAACTGAACCGGCGGTACCTTTGCCTTTAGCGATAACCTTGGGCCTTTCAAGGATAGCTTCTTTCTTAGCTTCAATGTTAGCTATCGCGTCTTTTACAGACTGTTCTTTCTGTTCTACTTTCTTTAGTTCTTTATTCATAAAATGAATCCTAGTTAGTTAATAAAGTAAGCTAGTTATCTAACCTACTTAGCTAGTATAACTAATTAGCTAATAAAAAGTAAAGGGATAAACTAACTAATTTAGCGTTGCCTCCCAATAGCACACTACCTAGCCTAACGCAAAGAACTAGTTAGCATAAGTATATAACTAAAAATTCAAGGGGGTATACCCCCTTGACCCCCGCCTCTACCCGCCCACCCACTCACCACCTTGTTCCAGCTTCTTTTTTCGCTGTACTTTCGCTATAGGTTCCCTACTCAAAAATTTTTCGCAATGTACATTGGGACTCCGGCCTTGAAAATTTTTCGCCAAATTTTTTTAGGCTGTTGCGTGGTATGCTGTCTGGGAGGTACGATTGCTTTTAACAACGTGAGACACGTTTACCATGATTATCGAAAGCGTGGCTGCGGCTGCTGCAATCTTAAACCAGATTGGCAAGTTAATAGAGACTGCTAGTGAGGCGCAAGGCGGTGCGCAACGGGTCATGTCTGCGATTCTTGATTTTGGCCAGGGTTTGGATGATCTTGAGAAAAATGAGAGGGAGAAGTTTGTTAATGTTAGCCATAGTGATCTTTTAAAAATATCTATGATGCGTAGACAACAGGAAAGATATGAGAAGGATCTTGAGAATATGCTCATTGTGGTTGATCCGGCCTTGCACACGACCTATGTAAAAGCTAAGGCTGACCAAGCGGCAAAACGCAAACGGCACATGGAAATGCTGGCCCAGCAGAAAAAACAACGGGCAGAGTTAGTCCAACGGATTATATTGATAACAGTGATTATAATTACAGGTTTAGTTGCTGCTGGAATTGTAGTTGGTCTAGCCATATTAATGTTTAAAGGTTAGGAGAAGTTATGGACGTAGGAGCGACAAATCCTGCCAACCAGATAGCTTGGCGGCAGGTAGCAGAACAGAAGTATCAACGGTTAATGGATGATCTTCAGGTTGAAGAACGTAAGCAGAAAGTGGAGCAGTTAAACACTACACTGTATGTGGCTAAAAATAATAAGATACAACTTCAGTCGGGAAAAGCCCCGACAAACATTAATTTTTTGGTGTAAGTATGCCTCCTAAAAAAGATCCAAGATTGTCGAGAGCGGGGGTGTCTGGTTTTAACAAGCCTAAGCGAACACCTAAGCATCCTAAGAAATCTCATGTTGTTGTGGCGAAAGAAGGGGATAAGATTAAAACCATTCGTTTTGGACAGCAGGGTGTAAAAACTGCGGGTAAGCCTAAGAAAGGTGAGTCAGCAAAACAAAAGGCGCGTCGTAAGAGTTTCAAGGCTCGCCATGGAAAGAACATCGCAAAAGGAAAAATGTCAGCGGCTTATTGGGCCGATAAGGTGAAATGGTAGCGTATGAGCAAGAAAGTTAATAAAAGTTTGAACAAGAGACAAGAAGCTGCGTTGAAAAAACACGCCCCCCACCACACTAAAAAGCACATGACTGAAATGAAAAAGTTAATGCGAGCAGGTAAGACTTTTACAGAGTCCCACAAAGTGGCGATGAAGAAGGTTGGTAGGTAGTCTTGGCTGACTAGCTTAGAAAATTTTTTCAGGTTACGATTCGCACACCTTAACAAAGGTTCTTGATAATGGCTGAAAACTACGAACAAGCGCAGATGCAGTCTGACTACTCTGATGAGGAGAGTCGGGGTTCAGGTGGATTAATGAGTATTGCTGCGCGGTCAGCTGGCGATTACCTGTTTGGTGGAGACATCATGGACATGCTCCCTGAGATTTCACGAGCGTTTGATGAAGGTGCTGCGCTGGAGAGTGCTGTTCGCAGAGGGCCATCTGAGCAGGGTGACGCATTAACTATGCGGATAGAAGAGATTAGAGCACAGCCGTTAGACGAAGGAATGGCTTACGACATAAGTCAAGCCCAAGGATTAGAATCTTTGTTGAGTCCTGAACTAGCCATGGTTCTTGGTGCAACGGGTCCTGGAAAGAAAGGCGAGGGTATTCAGTCGTTTATAGAACTCCTGAAAAGCATGAATATGAAACCCGATCAAAGTATTTTAGACGAAGCCAAAAAGATAAAAGATCTTTCAGATGATTTTTTGAAAAATCAAGGAAAGAGAAATACTGAAAAAGATATAGAACAAACAAGATATCAACAGGGCACTGTTCCTGATGATACGAACTATCCGGAAGGACATCCGTTTAGAGATTGGGATAAGTCTAAAACTCAAATTGATAGAGAGCGTAAAGACTCTGAGTTAGACTGGAAGACCCCGTTCGATAAACTGACGTTAAGACCTGAAGGTAGTAAACCGTTTGGAAAGGGAACGAGTATAGAATTTGCAAAATTGAGTAACGAAGGCAAACAGGAGATGCAGCGTCTTTTACGGCGTCGCAATAAACTCAGAGGTGAGTTGATGGAAGATCCAATGATGTCTAGTCAAAAACAAATAACTATGCAATGGGAGATTGAGAGGTTAGAAGAAAAACTTAGACCTTATTTCCCTATTGACAGAATGGCTTCGGGAGGTCGTCCAAAACCATCAGCAGGAGGCATGTCGTACAAGAAAGGTTATTACGGTAAGAGCTATAAATGAGTGAGCTTACAATGGAAATGATAGATGAGCAGATTGAAAATGCTCCTCTTTCCAGGGAAGAAGCTAGAAAACAATTTGTAGAGAAAACCGCTTCGTTGGATTTACAGCATACGTTCACGTTTGATGAAGCGTGGGAATTTGCAGAATACAAAAGAAAACAAACCGAGTTTCAGAAAAAGATTCTGAGATTTGAAAACGCTGTTAATCAGCATCCGCAATCACTAGAAAATAAAGTACACCAGATTAATCCTGTTAAACACAGTTTTGCAGACGGACAATATATTCGAGAAATTTTTAATCCAGCAGGATTGTTTATCGTCACAAAGATACATAATCAGAACCATCCGTTTTTCTTGATGGAAGGAGAAATGTCGATTATTACTGAGGACGGAGTTGAGCGTGTAAAAGCCCCTCATCATAAAATTACTTCAGCAGGAACTAAACGAATAATTTTTACACATACTCCTTGTAAACTTATAACCGTGCATTCAACAAGTAGTTTGGATGTAGAGCAAATAGAAAGTGAGATAATTGCTACTTCATTCGACGAAGTGAAACGACAACTTCCTGATATTAAGTTGCTTGACCACTTAATAAATCAGTTAGAGGAGAAAAGAGCATGACTTGGGTAGTTACAGCAATAGTAGCAAGCACGGTAGTGTCTTCAGCTTATGGAGCAAAGAAAGCTAAGGACCGTCAGCAAAAAGCCACAGAACAACAGAATGTTAGAGATTTGATTACAGGCTCTGCGCCTAACATATCTAATGTTCAGGAGGTTGTAATAGACGAACTTCAAGGAAGCGACCCTGGAGCTTTAGAAGAGGCACTCGCCGCCATGAACTACCAAGAACAAGGAGAAGTTCCAATTCCTGGAGAAGCTGGGGTTCCTTCAGCTGCTGGGGATATGTCACAAATGACACAAGAAGAAGCCCTGCAACTTCTGCAGGAGCAAGGCGGTATTATGATGGCAAGAGGTGGGCCTGTAGGCACTACTGAAGACACTTATTATTTTGATGTGGGAAACATCATGAATATGATGACGGACAGTAATCCCCAGATACAAAATGTTGGAATGCAACTAGCTGACCAGATGACAGCTAACCCTGGAATGTCCATGATCCCTGCAACACGAGACCAGATTCAAGGTATGGCTTACGGAGGGTCGGTAGGCCCAAAAAAGTACGATGATGGGGGTCAACCAAAAGGCACTGATCAAAGCCTTAGCGAATTAAAACAAATTGCTAAGAGCAGAGGAATCTCAAGAATAGAAGAATTACTAGGTTTTAGATTACCTGAAGGTTTTGGAGAACAAGATATAGAGGATGTTTTATTAAACGCAGGACTAGGTGAATTAGGTATTCCGATTACAAAACGCGGAGATAACTATTCTTATGCTAGAGAATTAGGAGAAGACTCTAATATTAATGTGTCAGTAAACCCTGACCAGAAGGCAGTACAGCTTGGTTTTGAAAAACGATTTAATACTGGTGGCCCAGTACAACCTAGACGATATCAAGATGGAAGTGAGGGGGGCATAACACCTCAAGGAACTCTAACTACTAGCGGGTATGCTTCTAACACTCCGAGCCTTACTGAATATGAAGATCCTTCAGAAGTAGACCCACAAATTAGAGAGTATTTGGAACTTCAGAATAGTTTATCTGGCCTTGGTACAGAGTTGTTGAACACTATAACTACCGCAGATACGCCTATTGAACAATCTATTAATACGATTAGAGGACTTTTTAATAGTTATAATGAAGATCCTGATTTACGAGGGACTATTTTTAGCACAACAGAAGCGGATCGTCAAAGAATGTTAGATCGTGAAGGACTTTCGCAGGAAGAAAGACGCGATCTTTATTTCCAAGATATGGAAGATGCTGAGGCTAAACAAGGAAGGGAAGAAAATCTTAGGGCGTTTATAGAGATGCAAAGAGATAAACGTAGAGCCACGGGTGGCCCAGTACAACCTTCACGGTACGATGGCGGCGGTGTGGTAGATGATCCCGATCCCATGAAGGAAGTTCTTAAAGATTTATTGATAAATCAGATACCAGGGGTTTCTCAATTACGTGCTTTAAAAGAAACGGGAAAAGATGTAAAAGAAGCTGAAGGATTAGAAAAAGTGGTAGAGCTTTTAGACTTAGCTCCTATAAATCCTGTGAAACTAGGTAGAGGAATGAAGGAAAGAGTCTCGGCTCGTAGAGCAGCAAGAAGAGCTGCTGAAGAGGACGCTGAATCTAGAGTTTTTGGTCCACGGTGACCACCCCATTAGAACAGTTGCGAAATATTGATCTTTCGCATCTGTCAAAACAAGAAGCTAAAGAGTTTACCCTTCTTCTTGAAGAGCTAGACTTACGCGAGAAACGAGATTCTTCTGCTGCAACCTTTTATGATTTTGTATTAAACATCTGGCCTGAGTTTATTGCAGGGTCTCACCACAAGAAAATGGCAGAGGCTTTCGACAAGATAGCAAACGGGGAATCAAAAAGACTAATTATCAACATGCCCCCCAGACACACTAAGTCTGAGTTTGCATCTTATCTGTTCCCTGCTTATTTATTAGGTAAGCGTCCCAAGTTAAAGATCATTGAAGCAACTCACACAGCTGACCTTGCAATAAATTTTGGTAGACGTGTGCGTGACTTGATTGAGAGCGATGACTATGCAGAAGTTTTTCCCAGCACACAGTTGAAGTCTGACTCGCGAAGCGCGGGGAAGTGGTTGACTTCGCAAGGTGGTGAGTATTATGCGTCAGGTATTGGCGGTGCACTTGCAGGTCGTGGCGCTGATTTGTTTATTATTGACGACCCGCACTCTGAGCAAGATGCATTTTCAGACAAAGCATTGGACGAGGCATACGAATGGTATCAAACAGGTCCTCGTCAGCGTCTCCAACCAGGAGGTGCCATTGTTATTGTGATGACTCGTTGGTCTAAGAAAGACTTAACGGGTAAGTTAATCAAGCGAATGACACAGGAGAAAGGCGGGGATGAGTGGGAAATAATTGAGTTCCCCGCTGTTTTGCCTTCAGGAACTCCACTTTGGCCTGAATTTTGGAAATTAGAAGAACTTGAGGCGACGAAGTCTTCAATACCTCCGTCTAAGTGGGCAGCTCAGTACATGCAACGTCCAACAGGTGAGGGTATTTCCATCATTCCGAAGGACTGGTTTAAGCATTGGCCTGAAGATAAGCCTCCCTCTTGCGATTATTTGATCCAAAGCTACGACACAGCGTTCTTAAAGTCGGAACGAGCCGACTATACTGCAATAACAACGTGGGGAGTGTTCTACCCAGAAGGTAAGGTTGGGGATGAACTGTACAGTGGGGCTGATGCTCACCTTGTTTTGCTGGATTGTGTCAAGGAACGGTTGGATTTTCCCGAGCTCAAGCGTGAGGCGATCCGTCTTTATGAACATTGGGAGCCTGATTCCGTAATAATTGAGACCAAAGCGTCAGGTATTCCACTAACACAAGAATTACGCCGACAAGGTATCCCGATTAACACGTTTTCACCCAGCAAAGGACAGGATAAGATTGCAAGACTAAACACTGTAAGTGCAATTTTCCAAGAAGGGCGTGTTTGGTTGCCTGAAACGTCTTGGGCACAGGAATTAATGGACGAAATTGTTGATTTTCCTAACGGAGAGAACGACGATTGCGTAGACTCAACAACATTGGCGTTAATGCGCTTTAGACAAGGCGGTTTTTTGCGTTTAAAGAGCGATTATCAGGATGAAGAGGAATATTACCCAAGAGTCCGTGCATATTACTGATTTACCCTATTAAAAAATAAGAGTATGGTGGCGAATTATGGCAGAAATCCAAGTTCCACAAGGTCTTGAAGACGAAGAAGAGTTAGAAATCCTTTTTGACGAGGATGACAACATTCTTTACCCTGAAGCATTGCAAGCTGAAGGTGAAATGCCTTTTGGTGAGAACATGGCTGACTATCTTGAGGATACTGTCCTCAGCGGTATTGCCACTGAACTTACTTCTTCCTATGAAGACGACTTAGCTTCCCGACAGGACTGGTACGAGACCTTTAGAAACGGTCTTGACCTGTTAGGTATTGATAGTGAAAACCGTAGTGAGCCTTTTGAAGGCGCAAGCGGGGTATATCACCCGTTATTAGCTGAAGCGACCACCCATTTTCAAGCACAAGCATACAAAGAGCTTTTACCTGCTAATGGACCTGTAGATACTAAGGTGATGGGAGCATCTAGCGATCCTAAGCAGATGCAAGCAAACCGTGTCAAGAACTTCATGAACTACCAGCTTATGTATAAGATGGAAGAATACGATCCTGAAATGGATCAGATGTTGTTCTTCCTTCCATTAGCGGGATCTGCATTTAAGAAGTGTTACTATGATCCTTCGATGGGACGAGTAGTTTCTCGTTTCGTTAAAGCTGAAGACTTAATAGTTCCATATACAACTACAGACTTACACACTACCCCCCGAATTACGCACGTTATTAAGATGACTGAAAACGATATGCGTAAACTTCAACTTAGTGGGTTTTACCGTGATGTAGAAATGACTACTCCTGGATACACTACTGATGAAAATGTAATCCAAGAAAAGATTGATCAAATGGACGGTGTGTCTAGAACGGGTTCTTCTGAAGAGTATACGTTGCTAGAGTGTCATGTTGAATTAGACATAGAAGGGTTTGAACATACAAACTCTAGTGGAGAAATAACAGGGTTAGCTCTTCCATACATAGTAACTATTTGTCAAGACAATAATAAGGTTTTATCTGTTCGACAGAACTATGATCAAGCTGATCCGATGCGTAAGAAGATTGAGTATTTTACGCATTACAAATTTTTACCAGGATTAGGGTTTTATGGGTTTGGTTTAATTCACATGATTGGTGGAGTAACTAAATCAGCGACTGCGATATTAAGACAGTTAATTGATGCGGGAACGCTTGCTAATTTACCTGCTGGTTTTAAGTCTCGTGGATTAAATATTCAACGTTCAGACGATCCTCTACAGCCTGGAGAGTGGCGTGATGTTGATGCTCCAGGAGGAGCCATTCGTGATTCCTTTTTACCGTTACCTTATAAAGAACCTAGTGCAACCTTAGCACAGCTTTTAGGTTTGTTGGTTGAATCCGGACAACGGTTTGCAGCAGTGATGGACCAGCAGACGGGAGACGGTAATAGTCAAGCTCCTGTAGGAACCACCGTTGCCCTTTTAGAAAAAGGTCAAAAGGTGATTTCTTCAATACACAAGCGATTACATTACGCACAGAAGAATGAGTTTAGAACTCTTAAACGATTGTTCGGGGAATACTTACCGCCAGAATACCCGTATCAAGTACAAGGAGCGCAGCAATCTGTTTTTGCTGAAGACTTTAACAATAGCGTAGATATCGTTCCTGTTTGCGACCCTAATATCTTTAGCACTACTCAGCGGATTATTCTAGCGCAAACTCAATTACAAATGGCACAAAGCGCACCGCAAATTCACAATATGAAAGAAGCCTTTCGTAAGATGTATATTGCATTAAACATAAAAGATATTGACGATGTGTTGCTTCCGGACTTTGATCCAACGCCTAAAGATCCTGTTCAGGAAAATATGGACTCGTTAATGAATGTTCCATTAAAAGCTTTTCCTCAACAAAACCACGATGCACATATTCAAGCGCACATGGCGTTTTTACAAAGTCCACAGATACAACAAAACCCACAAGCTATGTCAGCGTTACAAGCGCATATCCAAGAACATCAAGCCTTGAAGTATCGAATCCAAGTTGAAGAGATGTTGGCACAACAGGGTATTCAGTTACCACAGCCTGGACCAGATGGACAACTACCGCAACTGCCTCCTGAAATGGAAAGTCAGATTGCCATGGCTGCAGCTCAAGCAACACAACAAATAACAGGTCAGGAGCAAGCACTAGCGCAAGCGATGGCAGCTCAGCAGCAAGATCCGCAACGCGAGATGTTCCAAGAACAGATGAATTTGGAATACGAGAAACTGTCTCAGAAAGACAGAGACTCGCAGCGTAAGACAGAGCTTGAACTAGAGAAACTTGAATCTCAGGAACAGCAGACGGATATTAGAGTAACGGCAGAACTACAAGAAGCAGAAATGAAGAATGAGCGTGAAGTAGACTCGAATTTAACTGAAATTGCAAAAGTTGTTCGAGAGTCTAAAGAGGAGCTATAATGCCAAAAGTAGGTAGCAAGCATTATTCGTACAGCCCGAAAGGAATTGCAAAAGCGAAAGCCGCTGCAAAGAAAAAAGGGGTCAAGGTACAGTACAAGAAAAAAGGTGGACCAGCATCTAACAAGCGAGGTAAGAAATGAGAAGTTATTATAAAACGGACAACCCTAAGCCAAGCTCTCAACCCGCTGGGGTTAAAGTAGAGCCTATGAAGGCTTCTTCTAAGGGGTTTGCTACACCGACTAAACTTAAACAAAAGACAGTTGACATTCCTGGAAAAGATGTGAAAACAAAAGGCACAGGAGCTGCAACTAAAGGTTTGGATTTTGTTAGTTATATTAACTAATGGATTTCATAAAAACTTCGGAGCTTTTGCTCCGCAAATTACGAGAGCGTCAACACGAGCTTTCGCAAACGCTGGCTTCGGGCAGTGCACAGGACTATGTTCAGTACCAACGAATAGTTGGGGAAATTTCAGGGTTAAATTTCGCTGAACAAGAAATAACAACCCTGCTTGGAAGGATGGAAGATATCGATGACGACTAGTAAAAAAGTAGAGGACAGAGTTTTAAATTTTGGATCTGATACGCCTGAAGAACCAAAACAAACTCTAACGCCTGAGAATGTAGATTCTCATTCAGATAAGTTACCTAATCCAACCGGATATAGGATTCTTATTTTACCGTTTACTCCTCCAGAGAAAACAAAAGGCGGTATTATGTTAGCAAAACAAACTCTTGATAAAGAAAGGATAGCTACCATAGTTGGGCTTGTTGTAAGACTAGGCCCAGATGCTTATTCCGACAAAGAAAAGTTTCCAGAAGGCCCATGGTGTGAAGAGGGTGACTGGGTAATTTTTGGTCGCTATGCGGGAGCTAGATTTAACATTGAAGGTGGAGATATGCGTCTCCTCAACGATGATGAAATTTTAGCTACTGTTAATAACCCAGAAGATATTCTGCAATAAGGACTTTAAAATGGCTGAATCACAAGAAATTGAGTTAGAGCTTCCCGAGGAAGAAGTAGATATTCATGAAGCGGATGTACTTCAAGAATCTTCACGTGATGTTGATTTCTCAACAGAAACGCAAGAGTCTTCTAATGAAGAGGAACTAAATGACTACAGCGATGGAGTAAAGAAACGCATTGATAAGTTGACTTATCGTATGCGAGAAGCCGAGCGTCAGAGAGAGGAAGCGGTGAAGCTTGCTAAACAAATGGCTGACGAAAACGCTAATTTACAAACTAAATTACAGTCTTCGGACTCAACATTAGTTAATGAATACGCTACTCGTATAAACTCTCAAAAAGAACAAGCTCGTAAATCTTTAAAAGAAGCTCAAGAGCTAGGTGATGCAGAGGCTATTGCATTGGCAACAGAAGCGGTTGCTAAAGTGTCTTTAGAAGAGCAGAATGCTCAAAGACTACAACACAGGCAAAAACAACGCCCAGCGGTACAGCCACAGCAGCAGCCGCAACAACAAAATCTTCAACCAGCACCTGTGGACCCCAGAGCTGAACAATGGGCAGAAGAAAACACGTGGTTTGGAGAGAATGAAGGAATGACATTTGCAGCAATGGGCATTCATCAAAAATTATTAAAGGAAGGAGTTCCCCCTAACACTAAACATTATTATGAAAGAGTTGATAATGAAATTAGAGAACTTTTTCCGCAACAGTTCGCCGATGAGACGAAAAACGTGAAATCCCCTGTAGCGGGTGCCAGCCGTGGTGTTGGCTCTGTAAAGAAAGGCTCACGCAGTGTAAAACTCACTCCATCACAGATGGCTATTGCCAAACGTATAGGAGTGCCCTATGAAGAATATGCAAAATATGTATAAAGGAGATGACAAATGACAGATCGTACCTCCAGATCTGCTGAGACCCGAGCAAAAAAAGCTCGCAGAAAATGGCAACCACCTTCAATGTTGGACGCCCCAAAAGCACCTGATGGGTTTAAACACAGGTGGCTACGTGCAGAAGTCCGAGGCCATGATGACAAAGCGAATATGTCAAAACGTATTCGTGAAGGATTCGAGCCAGTAAGAGCAGAAGACTATCCAGAGTTTGAGTCTCCTACAGTGGACGATGGAAAGCACGCGGGTGTAATTGGAGTCGGTGGGCTAGTGCTTGCAAAAGTTCCAGAAGAAACCGTAGAAGAAAGAACTGAATACTTTAGACAAAGGAGTCAGGAACAACTTCAGGGAGTAGACAACGACCTTTTGCGAGATAGTGATCCTAGAATGCCTATAAGTAAACGAGACATTCAAAGGAACTCTAAGGTTGAATTTGGCAGTCGGAACTCAGGTTCTGATTAATTTATCACTCTAATATGAGGGTTTAATAATGGCTAATACGGATGCACCTAATGGGTTCACTCCTGTAAAGTCCCTGTACGGGGGCACGGTTAGACCCAAGAAATTGCGTATTGCAAGTGCATACGGAACCGCTATTTATAGCGGCGACGTTGTCACGCTTTCTTCGGGTTATGTCAATCAGGCAGGAGCAACCTCAACTCCCGCTGGCGTGTTTTACGGTGTGTATTACACGGCTACGGATGGGACTCCAACTTTTTCAAAATCGTGGACTGCAAGTACAGCTACGCTTGGTAGCGCAGATGCGGAAGCATATGTGTATGCTGATCCTGGCACTGTATTTGAAGCACAGTTCACAGCAGGAACTCCTGCAGTAAGTTTTATCGGCAATAAGTACACTTTGAGTACAACTGCTGGTAGTTCTACTAACGGTCGTTCTAAAGAGGGTGTAACAGCTACTACTTCTAGTGGTGTTGCTTTATGTGTCGGTTTTGTAGATTCTCCCAGCAATGCTATCGGTGCATATGCTCGGGCGTATTTTACATTCCCAACTAGCACCTTCGCAGTTTAAAGGAGAGTAATTAATGGCTATCAATAGAGCACAACTCGTTAAAGAGCTTGTTCCTGGCCTCCATGCTCTCTTTGGACTTGAGTATGATAGGTATCCGAATGAGCATGAGGAAATTTTCGATACGGAAAGTTCCGAAAGAGCATTCGAAGAAGAGGTTATGCTTTCTGGTTTTGGCGAAGCCCCTGTTAAGAGCGAAGGCTCTCCAGTGGACTACGACAACGCACAAGAAGCATGGACTGCACGTTATACACACGACACGGTCGCTTTGGCCTTCAGTCTGACTGAAGAAGCCATAGAGGACAATCTGTATGACACGCTGTCTTCTCGCTACACACGCGCACTAGCACGTTCCATGATGACCACTAAACAGATTAAGGGAGCCAATGTATTAAACAATGCATTTAGTTCTTCTTATACTGGTGGTGATGGAAAAGAGCTTTGTGCGACTGACCACCCCACCGTTGCAAATGAAGATCAGAAAAATGAACTGTCTACGGCAGCTGATTTGAATGAAACTTCATTAGAGCAAGCGTTGATTGATATTGCTGCGTTCGAAGATGAGCGCGGTCTTAAAATCAATGCTCAAGCAAGAAAGCTAATTATCCCACCTGCTTTGCAGTTTGTTGCGGATAGGCTTCTTGAGTCATCGGGAAGAGTAGGTACAGCTGACAATGATATTAATGCGATTCGCAATATGGGCATGGTCCCTGAAGGCTACGCAGTAAATCATTATCTGACTGATACTGATGCGTTCTTCCTGAAGACTGATGCTCCTAACGGATTAAAGCATTTTGTTCGTACGCCTGTATCAACAAACATGGAAGGTGACTTTGAAACCGGAAATGTTCGATACAAAGCTAGAGAACGATACAGCTTTGGTTGGTCTGATTGGAGAGGTATTTTCGGCTCTCCTGGAGCATAATACCACAGGGGGGGCTTTATGCCCCCCACTCTTAAATCTGGGAACATAATAGCCCTAGCGACTGTCCCAGCAGACGCTTACGAAGACTCTAGGGCAAAACCTTTCGTAAGGAGGAAAGCTAATGGCTTCTACCACTTTTAATGGTCCAGTCCGTTCGGAAAACGGATTCCAACAAATTTCAAAGAATGCAACTACCGGTGTTATAACAGTTAACAGCGGTGATAAAATGGCAGTTGAAGCTACCAGTAGTGCTGGTATTGAAGGCACCGCAGGAGTTTATGTAACTCAAGTTACTCGTTTAAAGAGTGATGTTGATACTAATGTAAACATTGTTAAATCAACAATTATGATTGACCTCACCGGTTTACGAGATGGCGGTACTGCTGGTGATATTATTGGTAAAGACGGTGATGGCGTAGCATTTATATGCCAAGTTACTACTGCTAACCAAGGTACTGTTTTTGGTGTAACCATGACTTGCTTGGAAACTCCTGCTGGTGGCGGCACGGATATAGACTTATATTCTGCTACTGAAGGCACTGGTGTTAACGACACAGCAATCGGTGACTTAACTGAAACTCAAATCATTAATGCTGGTGCAGCTTCTGCCGGCACTATGGTTGCTGGTGGAGACATTACAGCAGACCAGTATTTGTATTTAGTAGGGCAAGGCACAGGTCATGCTGCTTATACAGCAGGTCGTTTCCTGATTGAGATTACTGGGTACGACGTAGCATCATAAGGAACATAGACGAACAACGGAGTAAATCATGGCAGATGCAGTTACAAGTCAAAAGATTGTAGATACTGACAAAAAGCTAGTTTACAAGTTTACTAACATCTCTGATGGTTCTGGAGAGTCTGCTGTTACTAAAGTAGACGTTTCAGGACTAAACACTAACGATCAAGGGCAGACTTGTACAAGAGTAACGATAACCCAGCTATGGTATGACATAGGCGGTATTAGAGTAACTCTTGAATGGGACGCCACGTCTAATGTCGTATGTGCGGTTTTAGGAGGTAGTGCGGCAGCAGGAGTAGTATCCGGTCATTTTGATTTCAGAGAATGGGGTGGTGTTCCTAATAACGCAGGTAGTGGTATAACTGGTGATCTAGCCTTAACGACTCATGGTCATACAAACCATGATCATTATACGATAGTAGCCGAATTTATTAAAAGTTATTAATAATGGCAACATCAGGTACTAGAACCTTTAGTTTAGATGTAGCGTTAGCTATAGAGGATGCATACGAACTAGCAGGACTCGAACTTCGTACAGGTTACGATGCGGTCACTGCTAGGCGTTCTCTAAATCTAATGTTTGCAGACTGGGCTAACCGAGGCGTTCAACTTTGGGAAGTGGCTCAAGTTTCTAAAGACCTAACTGAAGGAGATTCTTCTTTCGATTTAAATACCTACGATATTGATATATTAGATGCCGTAATTCGGAGAACTGTAAACGGTATTCAAACTGATTATCAGATTTCAAGAATTGATCGCAATGAGTATCTCACTATCCCCACTAAGTCGACTAAAGGTAGGCCAACTCAATTTTATGTAGAAAGAACGATAACTCCTAAAATTTACTTGTGGCCTTCTCCGGAAAATTCCACAGATAAGTTTGTTTCATATAGATGGCAGCGTATTCAAGACGCTTCGGCCTCTGTTGATGACTTAGACGTGCCTAGTAGGTTTTTACCGTGTTTAACAATGGGGTTGGCTTTTTACTTAGCAGTTAAAAAGAATCCAGATAAGGTTGCTCTTTTACAACCTATGTATGAACAATCTCTTGTGAATGCATTAAGATTTGATGAAGATAGGACATCGGTTCATCTAATTCCTAAAGTAAGTTCTGTCTTTAACTAATGTCTTATGCACAAGGTAAACATGCTCTAGGGGTTTGTGACCGCTGTGGGTGGGCTTATAGATATTTACAGTTGCGAATGGAATGGACTGGTTTTAAGGTGTGTCCTGAATGTTATGAGCCTAAAAACCCTCAATTAGATCCTCCTCCTATTACCGCAGACCCTGAAGCATTGTTTCAGCCTAGACCTGATGTATCGTTACCTCAGTCGCAATTAGGAGTAGTGATAACAACAAGTCCTACATTTACAACGTCTGCGGGTGTTGATGTAGGAGCACTTCCTGCAACTACAGTAGACCCTATTGGTTCAGACTTTTCAGCAGAAGGGGCTACAGGTAGTATTGGGGCAGTAACAGTGGTGACTACATGAGTTTTACTTACGCAACACTTAAAACAGCTATTCAAAATTACTGTGAAACAAGTGAAACAACATTTGACAATAATCTGTCGCTGTTTATTAAAGAAGCAGAAGAACGAGTATTAAAAGCTGTAGAGATTCCTGATTTCCGAAAAAACGTAACTGGTACAGCTACTTCGGGAACCACTTATCTTTCGATGCCTAGTGATTTCCTGGCTCCTTTGAGTCTGGCAGTTATTTCTAGTAGTGTGTACAGTTATTTATATTTGAAACACGTTTCATTTATTCGAGACTACACACCGAACGCCTCAACCACAGGCACTCCTATTTATTACGGGTTGTTTGACAGTACGACATTTATCCTGGCTCCAACCCCAGACGCTAACTATACCTTTGAATTACATTATAAATATCGACCCGCTTCGTTAACAGCGGGTTCTGACAGCGGGACTACATGGCTTTCTACCAATGCTCCTGATGCAATGTTATACGGTTCTTTAGTAGAAGCGGCAACTTTCTTGAAAGACCCACAGGAAATTCCTTATTTTGAGGAGCGTTTTCAACAAGCGATTGCAGGATTAAAGAAACTAGGGGAAGGTTATGGGATTCGAGACGAACATAGATATGATATATCTAGGATGGGTTAATTATGTTTGAAGTAGCGGTTAAGTCTAATATGGGAGATGTTGTTGTTAAAACAACAGAAAACAGAGGATTATCCCCTGAAGAGTTGGCTGAACGAGCAGTAGAACAGATAGTAGGGATTTCTGCGTCAGTGGATCCTGTTGTACGTCAACAGGCAGAAGCATTTAAAAGTCGCATTTATCACGTGGTTTTAGGTATTATTAAACAAGCGATTAAAAGCGATAGAACAACGCTTATGAACGAGTTTATTCAGCAGGGTCATCCAGACATTGCTGATATATTAAGGAGACTGTAATGGCGATTACGACAGCAATGTGTACTTCTTTTAAGTCTGAGTTACTTCAGGGAATACACAACTTTCAAAACGGCTCTGGTGGAGGAACAACTACCACTACGGGTACGGGCAATACCTTCAAGATTGCTTTGTATACGAGTAGTGCAACAATGTCAGCTTCTACTACGGCTTATGCAACGACTAACGAAGTATCTGCTACTGGTACGAATTATACAGCGGGGGGTAATACACTCACTAATGTAACTCCAAGTTCATCCGGTACAACAGCGTTAACTGATTTTGCAGATAGCACTTGGTCTAGTAGTACAATCACGGCAAGAGGGGCGTTAATTTATAATTCCTCTACTACAGCCGGTTCTGCTAACCGTGCAGTGTGTGCGCTAGATTTTGGAGCGGATAAGACATCTACAAGTGGTGACTTCACTATCCAGTTTCCAGCAGCAGACGCTAGTAACGCGATTATAAGAATCGCATAGGATATAACGTGTGGCTGACATTAAGGTTGCATTTGATGGATGGAATTCGTCTTCTCATGGAT
>Ga0208919_1001006_pt1 | contig 17164 bp, 10 predicted proteins | sample 4_EtaG_FD_184076 | JGI IMG/M metagenome (GOLD analysis project Ga0208919, IMG submission 184076) | Marine viral communities from the Subarctic Pacific Ocean - 4_ETSP_OMZ_AT15127 metaG (SPAdes) (version 3) | ecosystem: Environmental > Aquatic > Marine > Oceanic | place: Pacific Ocean | collected...
TTACTAAGCTAGGGCTACTTAACAACGTGGTAAACACAATGGACGAGCTTACCAACATGAAACCAGAAGTGCTTTCTCAGTTTGCTTACCTAGCATCACAAGGAAAGGGTAAAGACAAGGGCGACCCGTACGAAAACAAATTACGTGTAAACAAAATTACTTGGAATACTATTTCATTAACCACATCTAACGCATCGTTTTATCAGAAGCTAGAGATAGAAAAGAACTCTCCTGATGGAGAGATGATGCGTATCATTGAGTTTAGCATCCCTTACACAAATCAAAACATTATTTCTACCGAGGAAGGTAAGACTATGTTTGACCATCAGTTAAACGAAAACTATGGTCATGCGATTGTTGATTACATGCAGTACATTATCTCTGACATGGATGAAGTAAAGAAGTTACTAAAACAGGTACAACAGAAGATAGACAAGGAACTTAAACTTACCAGTAGAGAACGAAACTGGTCAGCCATTATAGCTGCTAACATAACAGGTGGCATAATTGCACGAAAGCTAAAGTTAATTGACTACGATATGGGTCGCATCTACAAAGAAGTAGTGCCAGTTCTCGCAGAAATGAAGAAGGACACTCAAGCACCTGTTAACAATGGGGGTGCTATTGTTGGAGACTTTATTAACAGACATATCCACAACATGTTGGTAGTCAGCGATGACATAGATAAGCGCAGCCAGAAGCCCAAAGCACCGGACGTTGAACCACGAGGCGAACTTATTATACGTTATGAACCGGATACGAGGCTCATGTTTATCCCTGTGTCTAACTTCAAGAAAGACTGCATGGATTACCAAGTGGATTACAGGTCGTTTATCAAGCAGGAAACAGCATCAGGTATGTGCAAAGGCACAGACAATAAACGCTTGTCTAAAGGTATGTCTATTACGTCATCAGCCGTGCGCTGTGTGATTTTTGACTGCACCCACTCGGACTTTGTAGATGTAAATAAAATGGTAGAGGAGCAGAAAGAAGGTGGAAGTGGAGAAGGTGACGTATCAGATAAACTGGAAGAAGTTTAAGAAGGGGTGGTCTTTTTTCATCCCTTGCTTAGACCCCAAGAAGTCGCGTTCTATAATCGTTAATGAAACCCGGAAGTTTAAGTACACTGTGACTACTAAAGTAGTTATAGAAGATGATGTCCGGGGGATTCGTGTGTGGCGGGTTTAATCGTCAAAAAATCTTTCTTCTATATCTGGCAGTAAATTTTTGTCAAACTTAACGCCGTACAATAACTCTTGTTCTGATTTAGCACGAGATTTAAAAGAACGTGCAAGTGTGTCTTCATTAATTAAAGAAGGGAAGTTACGCGCAAACTTTCTGTAATCTGCTAGGGCTTTACGTTTTAAGCCACGATCTCCTAGCGTCTCTCCTAAGTAATATTGTTTAAGTATTTTTTGTTTTTTTGTTCTTACCTTACTTTGGAAATTTAGAGCTGCTGACCTATTTTCATAGAGGTTAGACAGTTCAGCAGGAGTAAAACCAAGAGCTTGCAGGGCCAGTTGAAACCCATTAAAGTCTTCCATTATAGGCTGACCATTAGCGGTGCGTGCGCCTTCTTGTGCAAACCTAGTTGTCTTAAATAAGTTACGCAATCCACTAGGTGACATAGACTCTATGGCGCGAAGATACTCTCCTCTCTCTAATTGTTTAGGTACATTACGCTCTAAGTTTAAGGCAAAGCTACCCACTGGCCCTGTAGATTGCATCACTGCTGTCATTAACAAACCGTTTTGTTCGACGCTATACGGGTCTTCTCTAAACAGTAAACCGTTAGCTATCCCCACACGATTAGATATTTCAAGGTTAGTAGCATAGTTTAGTGGGCCTTTGAATAAGAAGTCGCCCATAAATTCCCTAGATAAGTCTCGTGCATTGAAAGGTTCTTCATCATCCCCAAGCAAAGCATTTGCGATATTGGCAAACGTAGCAGCAGCCCCAAAAAAGGGTAAACCATTTACTCCTGCTAACGCACCACTTACCATGTAGATGCCAAGCACTTGTTTCCTAGCTTGCTTTCGCACCTCTGCACTTTCTCCACGCAACGAAGCGTTCATGGCTTGGGCAGTAATAGATGCACTGTTCCATATAAAGGTTTTAAACGTAAACATTACACGTCCGTATCCATGCTGTAACCAGCCCGGCCCTTCTGCTGCCATACCTGAAGTATGCACATCCATTGTAAGTTTAACGGCTTCTTCAGCAGCTACTTTTTGACTTTTACCTGCGTCCAATGCCAGATCGTATGCGGCAATAGCTGTTGTAGCTCTGCTGTATTCTTCCGCCACTGTAAAAGGTATGCTACCCAAGTTCATTACTTTAGCCCCAAAGGAACTATAGTCGTCCATTGCTTGTTTAGCGCCTTCTAATATTTCTCTTTGCATAGTGTGTTGACGCTGCCCATACTTATCCAAAGTGTCAAGTAACGTGGCGTAACGTTGGTTTTTTGTCCACGGTGCATCATCAAATGTAAAAGTATCTTTGTTAAAATTCTGTAAGGAAGGCATTGCAGTTTTCATAGCTCTCGCTATGGTTGCATTAGCTTTAGCGTACCCATACTGTCCACCCAATAAAGGCATAGAAAGCAATGCTATGGCACTTGTGTTAACTGCGGCTGAAGAAATGTTACCAAACAAAAATAAGTTATATGCTCCGGTTGCAAAGATACTGGTCAAATTGTCGTAGTTAGGACTCAAAGTAAAATCTTTTCTACGCATTATGGCATCCCTAGCTGCCTGTTGCCTTGGGTTTGTACCTACTTCTAACCTACCCATCTCATCAAACTTTTCAGTTAACTTAGGGATATACTCAAGGGCAGCTTCCTTACGCGCCCATTTCACCATTGTATCTCCAAAACTTCGGGCTAAATCTGTATCAGCACCCGGTGTAAGTTTGGCTCTACGCAAACGATTCATAAAAGAATGTTCTGGAAAAGCAGCTAGATAGCCTTGGTAAATAGCATTTTTAGCGGCTGCATCTAAGCTAGGGTCAGTGGAGTTCATTAGTTGTACAACAAAACTTGAATCTGGGTGATCCTTTTGGTTGTACACCGCTTCTTCTAAGTTCTTAAATTCACGCACTACTTGGTTAGATGCAATATTATTATCTTTAATATATTGAGCACGTAACCTTGGAGATGAGAAACTCACTACTTCACGTCGTTTTGTTCCGTCTGGGTTTGTAGAGTTAAACTCTAAATAATACGCACCATGCCGTAAAAAAGGAACGTACCCTACAGCCGAATGAGTTCGTGTAAATTGTTTTTCTAAGTCTTTTATTTTACTTTCTTCTGCTAACGATAAAATTTTTGTTTTATACGCCTCATACATCTTACGATACGTTTCGCGCATTTCTTTGTAAGCTGCTTGTACATCTGGGTGTAAGTTGTTTAACTGGTTTTTAAGGTTGTTAAACTCGGCTTTTTGTTCTGCGTTTAGTTTGTTGTAGTCAAACTCTTTACCATCCACATTTACTAAATCGTATGCTTTTTCACGAGCTTTAAAAGCAATACCTCCTAACTTAGCAAAATCTTCAGTATGCTCTTTACGTACTTTGTCGTATCTTCTAAAGGCTGTTTGTAAGTCTTTTATTGTTTTTTCTACACTGGCTTGACGTTGCAGCACAATGTCACGTATTTCTCCAGCTACCCTTCCCAGTTCTGTACCTGCAAACAACTTAGCAAAGTCGTGCATACGTAACACACCCATAGCCCGACTCATTAATTCACCTGATCGAGATAAGGTATTTAACACACGTTCTTTGTTTTTACCTGCTAAAGTAGGTACACCACGTATAGCATCTCGAAGTGCATTACCTGCTGATTGAGGTGTACCCATTAATAGACGATCAAATAAAGTAGGCTCTACGTCTTGTGATACATCGAGTACTTTATCTATAAAATCTAAGCCTTTGGCATACGCAGTTTGTTTTGGACGAAAACCAAAGAAACGTGCAATGGCTTCCATAATAGAGCGAAACAGATTTTTACTAGCTGGAGCATCCGGTGCTTTAGTATCCTTAAGCAGTGCTTGAAACTCAGGGTTACCTACTAATTCTGCGGCAAACTCTTGTAAGTCCTGACCACCGTACATATCTCCCATCTGATCTTTTATATCAGAATAGAACTTAAAAAAGTCTTTAGTTATCTGTAAGTCTGGGTTATTAAGAGCTTGTGCTAACGCGGCGTGAGTTGCCTCGTGCAAGAAAGTTTCTTCTGTTAACCCTTCCTGTGGGTCTAAAACTATAGTATCAGTTGCAGCGTCATAGTACCCACTTGTGCCTTCTGGCGTAGCACCAATGACTAGCTTGGTAGCCAAGCTCTGTGAACGTATCTTACGCAGTACTTGTTGTATTTCTCTAGGCTGAGTGTTTATAAGGTCACTTAGTAGTTGCTTAAAGTTACCCCTCTCGGCTATACGTCGTTGCGCTCTGTTAAGTGCTTTACCTCGGTAAGTAGGTTTGTTCTCAAACAAGTTATTTTCTCTGGCTAGTTGCCTAAGTTCTTCTCGTTCGAGGTCTATTTCCTTTTTTGTTTTTTTAACTGTTGTTTCTGGTGCGCCACGTAACCCCGAAGGAGCCGCAAACGCTTTGCTCACGTCTATTGTAGGTTTTGGTTTCTTTGCTTCTGTTTCTTCTGTTGTTTCTGTTTCTTTTGTTTCTCTAGCTTGTGGAGGGAGCGACGCACTCTTTGCTAATTCATCAGCAAGACTTGTAGTAACAACAGGTTTTGTTGGCTTCGCTTTAGTTTTAGTTTTTCGTTTTGTGGGTACAAGTATGTCATCTACAAACTCATTTACGGTTTGTAGTTCATCCTTTGTAATGTCAGTAGTAATTTCTGTGGTTTGAACAGGTGTGCCACCCAAGGCAACAATGGCTGCATCTATTTTTTTCTTGTAAGATTCTTTACCTTTAGTGTTTTCAAGGACTGTATTTAACTCATTAACAGCTTCTTGGCGTTGTTCAGGTACAGCCAAATCTTTACCTGCCAAGGCTTTTTTTGTAGCAGAATTAACGGGTATGTTCTTTTCTGCTAAGAAGTCATTAAGTGCTGTACCTATAGCAGGAGCACGAGTTATCTCACCCTCTGGCATACCTGCAAACACATCGCCTTGTCCTTCAAAAGAACGTTGGTTTATTGTCTCTATTTCTTGTTGCACTAAATCTTCAAAGTTGTCGGGTCTGCTTTGCCCTTCAAACCTTGCATCGACTATTCCTTCCGCTTCTTCTCGTACAACATCTTCAAGGTTAGCTTGTCTAACTGCACGTTCTTGCTTAGACGGTTCTAAAGGTAAGTCTAATTGCTTCGCGCCTGACAATTGCTTACGTCGTTGTGCGTCAAGTTTCTCTTGTGCTTTGCGTTCTTTTTCTTGGGTTGCTATTGTATCTTTAGCTGTTTTTACTTCAGCTCGAACATTTTTAAGTTCTTCAGATACCTTAGTGTTGTTATTTCTTGCTCTACGTTGTGCTTCTTGTTGCACTTGAGGCTTAGTAAACTTAGCAACTTCTGTTATGTCTACCTGTACAGGTTGACCAAACGCATCAAATTGTGTGGTGTCAGCTTGAAAAACTTCTGCTGGAGTTTTAGGTTGAGTTTTTGCTGCTTTTTTAGCCCTAGCTTCTTGTGCCTGTTTGGTATTTTCTTCTACATTTTTTAAAGCGGTATCAAATTGCTCAACATATTCTGTAAATGCTTCTTCGCCTTTTTTATTAAGATCATCTCTAAGTTTTCTGGATTCTTTTAAATCTTGTAACCGTTGCCTACGTTGTGATCCCTCTCTAGCACTTTCCACACCACCGCCAACAGTACCAAAGCCTCCACCTGCTACAGCACCCCTAACGCTTGCTTCCATTATCCGGTCAAACTCTTTGCTGCCGAACACGTCAGGGTTGTCATCAATGAATCTTTCAGCCGCTATACTGATGCCTTCTTGTGCGCCTTCTGTTATACCTTCCACGCCTAGACCAGAGAACAGTCCCGCAGTACCCGAACGCAGCACACCTTGTTGCATACCCGAACGTTCCAGTAACTTAGTGACTATCCCTGCTTTCATAGGACCAGAGATGTTACGAGCTAGTGCAGCAGGTAGTATTGAGTCTAGTGCCGCTGCTCCTGCACCAAAGATAAGAGCCGTACCGGGGGCTGTTTCACCTGTTTCACGGTAGATGTTTTCAAAGACTTCGGGTGCGTTAAGCGCGTAAGAACCAAAAGCTGCACCTGCTAGTTGTCCGGTAGCGGCTTGTTTAGCCACCGTAGTAGCGGCTGCTTTTTTTGCTGCTTCTGTTGCTGCTTTAGTAGCTAAAGCTCTACCCCCTAACAACGCGGGTGCGGCAGCTCCGCCTGTCAAAGCTGTGCCTACAGTAAGACCAAGGTTACCCACCTGTTCACCGATAGTTTCACCCACAAAACGGGTAAAATCTCCAATACCTTCTACGTCTTTGTAACTAGCAAACTGAGTGGGATTAAGTAGTTCGCTTATTCGTTGCTTTTCTGCTGCTTCAGCGAATTGTTCTTGGGCATATTCATCTGCACCGACGGCACTGGCCGCCATAGCAGGGATGATGTCAGTAAAGGTGGAACCTAGACGGGACAAGCCTCGTGATACGCCACCACCAAAGGTGTCCATCAAACCCATTTCAGGGGGTGGAGGTAGGGTAGAAGTAGGGGTAGCATCACGCAACTCTTGCCAAGCAGAAGCTACGGTATCAAACTCAGGCGTACCTTTTTTGTCTTTATTTTGTACTATCCATGTAGCGTAATCATCTAGAGTAGCCATTACTCACCTAACACAATAGCAGCAGCTTCGCTTTGTAATTGTGGAGTAATACTTGGCCCAACCGAACCTGCACCTCTAGGGACCATTCCTGTGTTGGGTCTATAAAGTTCTTGGAAAGTGGTACGCAAAAACAACTCTTCGGCTTGGGCAGCTAACGCAGCTTCATTGTCTTCTATATAATCTTCTAGTTGTCTTGTGTTTAACATATTACCGTCTGGAGACCTAGTTGCGTTTATAGCTACTTCTCTTATAAACGCTTCCTTTAAACCACTACCCACCGCATTAAAATCGCCTCTAGCCTCCGAAATTGCTGAAGCCAGTTCAATTCTATTACCCGCATTACTTGCAGCAGACGCACGGGTGTAATAGTCAGACATGAGGGTGTTATATTGTTTACTTATCTCTGCGCGACGTTCATAGTTATCGTCCATGATTCTAAGCTGTTCTTTCTCGTTAGCAATCTTCTGCATATTTATATTGAAATTCTGTTGGCTTATACGCTGTTGCTCTAACAAGCCACGTAGTTGAACTTCTTGTGCATCGTAAGCCCTTTCAGCAGCAGCTATGGCTTTACCTCCAGCCATCAGTCCTTGCCCTATAGTCTTACCTTCTCCCACGCCCTGTAAAAAAGTAGCAAGTATACGTGTAGGACTATTTGCTCGTTGCATAATTTCATCGAGTTTTTCTTCATACCCTGTAGTAGAAGGATCAAGTGCTAATGTTTCTTGGAAATCCTCAGTCCTAAAAGTTTCTGGTCCTACTTCTTCTGGTGGTCCGTCTTTTTGTCCAGTTACTGTAGATGTTTCAGGAACACTACGAAACCCTTCCATACTAGGTGGCATAAGGGGTTTTTCATCTATTATTTCTTTTGGTTCAATATTGTCAGCTCCAGTAGTAGTAGTACCTAAATCAAACCCTTGTTCTGCAATGGCTTGACGTGCAATTTCTTCTTGAGCTGCTTCGTATTGAGGAGTTATTTGTTCGGGCATCATGTCGTCACGTTGTCTACCTAACTCACTTCTTCTTTGGCGTAATAACTTTCGTTGGTCGTCAAATATAGGTAATGTTTTTTCATAGTCCATAAGGCGTTGTATTTCTGCACCTAAGTCTGCGTACTCTTGTTGGCTTTTTACCAAACTTCCTTCAGGGCCAGCAAACTTAGGGATATTAGCCGCAGGGTCGGCAGCATCAATCATATCCTGAGAACTAGCCATCATTTTTAGATAGTTAAGTGCTCTACGAGCTTCGTCTTCTTTAGCTTGTTCTTGCATCTCGCCTATCATTTGGAGGTATTTAAGACCACCCATTTCAGTGCCTTCTGACTCATTAACCGCCTTTCGCACGTCAGGAAACATCTGACTAAATTGTTCTCCGCGAGTAGGCACGGTCATTGTTTCTGGGGGTCTAGTAGGTCCAACAGGTCTATCTACAGGCTTAACCATAGCCATAATACCTGTATCTTCCATGTTCCTTTCATTAAGAGCTTGCATTACCTCTTTATTAAACTGATCGGCTTCTCTGCTAGTGCCACCAAAATCTATGTTTCTTATATAATCTATTATCCTACTAAGTATTCCACCACCCTCTTTAAGTCCAATAATACCGCCTTCTGCTTTATCCACTACACCACGACCCATAAGAATATCTTTTTGCGTAACTTTTCCATCTCCACTTAGGTCTGGAAAGCCACCTTCTTTGAGTGCAACGATACCGCCGTCTGCCATTTGAAAAGTGTTTTCTGGAGTAGGTTTAGGAGGTTGAGCTGCTATACTACCTTTGTAGTTCTCTAGCTCAAGACGCACATTATTTAATGCTTCTTGATTCCCTTCTGCCATGTACTTATCTTCCAAATCTTTAAGCATTTGGTATCGTTCACGTTCTTCTTGCATACGCATCAAAAATTTTTGTTGGCCTATTTGCATAGGAGTTAAGCGATCTTCCGTAGCCCCTTCTACTTTATCTCCTTCTTCAAACCCAACAATCCCACCGTCAGCCATACGCATGTTGGGGGCAGGTTGACCGCCTAGACCTAGCATCTTTTGCATCTGCGCTTTTTGTATCTGGTTGTTCCGTAGTTGCATTCCGGGGGCAAGTGTCTGCACAAGCTGATTAATACCCTGTGTATTACTGTCTTTGATGCTGGGCTTATCAGTCATTTTAGCTGCTTCATCTCTATCGGCAGCGGCGACTAGCTCCATCGCTTCCATTGTTACCCTGTCATCGATTAGCTCTTTCAATGCACCTGCAATACCACTGCTTGCCAACCCTTCTGCCATCTGCACACGAGGATTCTGTCGAGCTTGTTGAAGCGCACGGGGATCAATTATACCTGCCTGTTGCATCCTCATGTTTTATCTCCTAAAAATCCCAGTTGCTCGAAAAGTTGTAATACGCCACCCGCACTACCCAAAGCAGTGTTAAAAGTACTTGGTTCAGAATACTGATATGCCTGTGTTGAAATAGGTAGACCCTGCAATAGAGATTGCATGTATTGCGTTTGCTTGTAAGGAAAATCACGTTCCTGCTCAAACTGCGCCACATCAGCCATTATCCCTTGTTGGTCTATTTGTCTTTGAGTATCACCACCAACTTGTTGAGCACGTAACGCTTGGAGTCCGTAATCTCTATCTCTGCCAAACATATTTTGCGCATCAGTGTAGGCTTGCTGGTAACCTTGTCCTGTTATACCTGCTAGTCTATCCAGAAGTCCTCTGCCTAACTCTGCTTCCGCAACAGCTTGTCTACCACCTCCAAATGCACCTGCTTTACTGTACTGGGATTGCAAAGCTTGTTGCGCCATTTCAGCGTCACGCATAGCCGCATCATATTGAGGTTGGAGTACACTTTGTAAATAAGGTGTCATGTATTGTTGTACTACATTGTCACTTGCAGGAGTAAAACTGGGCTGTGCTCCATCAGCTAATTGTTCGGCTGTAAGAGGAGTGTACCCTGCACCTGAAAACGACCCAGCGGCTGACGCTTGTGGCATCCCTAATGAGGCAAGTCCTTGAAATGCTTGGCTTTGTAAGGAAGAAGGTCCGGCTGTTAACGGTCCTTGGTAGGCGGTATACGGCAAATTAGCTAGTGCCGCGCCTCTTCCCAACATCTCTGACACATAAGGGCCAGCGTAGGGAGATAATGAAGTTTCTAATCCTGTGTAATTACCATTTGACATTTTAGTACCTCAAGCTGGCATCATTTTCATAGGGTCTATTTCCGTACCTTGCTTAGTTGTCCCTGTACGAGCATTACGCACCCTATCCATCATTGACATTAATTGGTTCGCTCCCGCATCTGAGTTGCCATTACCTAAATGACTAACGACATCAGCAGGTATTACAAATTCCCCATCGCTTAACGCGGCGGGTTGTGTTCCATCTATACTGGCAGGTATAAGGTCGGCCATACCGTCTGTAGGTCCACCTAAATAATAGTTATTTAAAGGGCCACCTTGAGCATATTTATTACTGTTAGTAAGAAAATTATAAGCATCTGCTATCTCTTTCTCGGTATAGTCTTCATTTTGTGCTGCTAAAAGCGCAGGTGTAGTTTTATCTTGCAGTAATAATTGCACAGCTAAATCTGTTGGGCTTTGTACTGTTGATACTTGTTTTGTAACTTCTTCTAGTGTCATGTCTCCGTTATTAACCAGATCAGCTACTACATCTACAACATCCACATTAAAATTTGTAGCTACGTCACCGATGGTAGCTTTTTTGTCTTTTATAAGATCAACTAAATCATTTCTTTCTTTAGTTTTAATTCCATCGGTTGCATCTACTGACGCAAAAGTATCCGCAACAGTTTTTCTATTCTGTGCTCCTGTAATAGCTGCTTGTAAATTGTCTGCGCTTAAAGTGGGGAACTTACCTGCTAATTCGGTAGTAGAAAAACCACTGCCCGCTATTTCTAATAAATCAGCATCTGTTAAATCTTTATTTGCAAACTTTGATGCGAACTGAGTAAGTGCGTCAACAGCATCATCGTTAGTGGTAGCAGCAGCGCCATCAATAGTTGCATTTAATGCTGTGCTTAAATTTTGAGCTTGTCCTATGGCTTTAGCCAGAACATCTGGGTCTATGCCCAGAGCTGTGCCTATTTGATTAACGTTGTAAACTTCTTGACCACCTAGATTTAAAAGATCGTCGCTAGTGAGTGTTTTACCGTAGAAAGGAGTTAAAAAAGTCTTAAACTTTTGTAAGTCTGTAGGCTCAACTTGAGTTGTAACATCAGCACCCGTACCCGCAACATCAGCACCCGTACCCGCAACATCAGCACCCGTGCCAACAACGGGTGTAACAGCTCCAATCCCTGTATCGACAGCACCCGCAGCAGCAGCAGCTTCAGCAGCACCCAATGCACTTTCGGCATTGTTTACATCAGTTACAGGGGTATAAGTAAAACCCGGAGGTAAACCTGTATCAACATTATCAGTATCATCAGTATCATCAGTGTCTACAAGAGAGGGAAGCCCCACGCCTTGCATAGTATCTGTTCCAGTAAAAAGCTCATCTCCGTAGTCAAAGTAAGACCTGCCCATGCTTCCGGGCCTACGTGGTGTGCCGTCAGGATTAACAGTGCTAAACGCATCGTCTTTTAGCTTTCTATCAAAATCGTAATCAGGGATACCACCTTGGTAACCTACGGGTGCGCTGCTTCCCTTGTCTGAAGCACCTAATAAACCACCCACTAGAGCACCTGCAATACCTAATGCGTTCTCATCAATAAAGTTTCGGAAGTTGAACTTACCTTTGGCTTGTGTGTTACTGCCACTAATGCTACCTAAAGCACTATTAGGATTTAAGGTAAAGCCACTGCTATCTTTTTGTATTAGCGTGCCAGTATTAAATCTTTTCACGTGTCCACCACCTTTCGCGTAAACATATTTAGGGTCTTCCTCGTCTTCATCTTCTGTACCTAAAAAAGGTTGATCTAACCCACCAAACATATTATATAGATAGTCTATATCGACTAGCGGGCCGGGACCACCAGAAATTGTCCGTGTCCCACCGCCACCTGCGGGCATCCCACCAATACCACCAACGCCACCCGCAGCGGGAGTAGATGTTTTTACTTCTTCTCCAGTTTTAACAGGGGAAATAAGACCTACATCTGTCCCTGCGTTAGTACGTATGATGTCAGCTACTTCTAAATCCTCGGAAGATAGGTCTCCCGTGTTCAATGCGATACTTCCCGTTTTTATCTTGTCTTTTTCGCTTAGATCACTACCAATATCAACACCCAACGCACCAGTTTTTACGGCATCGCCTTTTGATGTCATATCCCCTGCAATATCAACAGCTTTAACAGCGTCTGCCGATGTTGCACCGCCCGCAGGTGGTGTTGTGGTTGTAGTTGTAGTTTTATCTTTATCGCCTAAAAGAGAACCTGCTATACCTGTAGTGTCTACCTTAACATCGTTACCTTTGGATTCGGTGTCATCAGCAACATTTAACGCACCTGCTACCGTTTGAGCTGCACCTCCTAGACCCCCTACTGCATCTACCGCAGCTCCGGGTATCCCTGCTATGTCTATGTCTCCCCTTACTAAATCACCAATTACAGACCCCGCTGCACCTATTGGGCCAGTTAACACCACAGGATTTCCACCAGAAGTTGTTCCTAAAGGAGTTGTTTTGACTTTACCGTCTTCTCCAAAAATATAAGTAGCGCCCGGAGCAAGGGGGTTAAAACCCACGGAGCTATCTTTTAAAAGATCATCTGCATCATAACCAAAAAGGCTCATGTAAGCGTCCAATGCTTTAAGTGCGCCTGTACCGTATTTGTCTACTATTGTGTCAGCAGCACTTCCAAGTGCTCCACCTACTGTTGGCCCCATAACTCCTGATATACCACGGGATGCGTCTATACCTTCTGGAAAATCGGGATGTGTGACACTTTCTATTTGGTTTCGAGAAACATCTAAATCTATTAAGGCTTGTTTTGCGTTATCTAATGCTTCTTTATGCTTAGAAGTTGCCCCTCTATTTTTATAATCAGCTACTGCATTTATATAATCTTGTGCGGCTTCTATTTGATCCTGTTCAGTTATGGCAGGTGCAGAACTTCCCCCAATGGGTGTAATACCCATACCACCCATACCACCCATAATACCCATAGACCCTAAATCTACTAACCCTGCATCAACCAACGCATCCAGTGCGTCTTTGTTGGCATTTAAATCTACACCTAAGTTACCTAAGTCTCTGGGTTGTTGTGCAAAAATTTGCCCCGCAATATTTCCGTAGTCCCTATTAGGTAGGTTATTCCCGAAAATAAAATCACCACTGCCGCCAAAGTTTATGCCTCCGGTTGCAGCAATCATTTTTGCTTTTTCTTCGTCTGTTAGTATTGGATCAGACATATCTACCTACGGTAAAGTTTCTGGGAGTGCTGAAATCAAAAATGCACTCACAATCGCTGATGGTACTACAGGTCTTGGGCTTGAAGCGGCCTGATGGTTAAGGCTTACGTCTGTATCACTAGTTGCCCACATAATCTCTATGTATTGTCCTGCTTGCACATCAATCGTAAAGTTATAGTTAATTGCATCTATACTGCCTGACCCAGACAACACATGCTGTTTGGCAGTATTAGTAACATCCGTACCACTTCTTTTTATCCAAACGTCAACTGTTTTGGCAGCGGCTGAACTACTGGTTAACTGAGCCGACACTTCAAAGTTGTAAACCCCTGAATAGGTTGGGGTTATTCGGGTGTTAGACGCTACGCTCATGGCTTCGCCAAGATACGTGTTTTCAAACTGTATGGCGTATGCAGTGCCCGTAGACCCTGCATTTTGATCGACTGTGGAGAAGAATTTACCATTTGGGGTGCTAATAAAACGACCCCCGTAATCTCCAGACAACAAGTTTACAGTATTTGTTAGGCCATTGAAAAACAAACGTAAAATGTTGTTTAAGTCATCTAGGTAAGTACTTAGAGAGGTTTCCCTTGGAGCAACGGGGAGAGCTGGGTTAGTAACCTGATTTATAAGGTCGTTAGCCACTAACCTCTCCTACCGTCAGGACGCATCTGTAAACGCGGTACGCCTAGCTTCCAAGTAACCCCAGCCGCCGTAGACTCTAGCTTAAACGACATTTGCCTACCCCGTACCCGTGTATCCACTATGCCAGTAAAAGCCTCTATCGGTGTTGTAGCTGTACGAGTAACAGCCGCACTGTCGCTACCTCCTACTGAAGCAGGGCTATAATAACCAGACCCAGAATCCTGTAATGGCAGTAAACTAACCGTGGCACTGGGAGAACCTGCGGTAGAACCTTCAAAGGTCAAGTCAGGTAACATCTTGTTTATTAACATAAATCTGTCACCGTCATCCAAATCAAACTGGGAAGAGGTAATACTGGCTGTTATGGCTGCTGGAGTACCTGTTTCGTTATCATCCACACCTTTTTCTTGATTGATTAATTTGCCATCAAACGTAGCGGCTATTGGGAAGTCCCGTAAGTCAGAGTCCATCCACGCTGAACGTGCTAACGTGCCGTAATACCAGATGTTTTCCACATAGTTATACACAACATAGCGGTCATTACGAGTCACCCCAGAGGAACAGTAAAACCACCATATCTCATCAAACTCTTCGTTTGACCCACAAATAACCTGTTGGGCTTGGTCACTGTTAAAATCATCAAATACGTAACTGCGTACCGAACAAGGTAGTGTCTTGACCGTACCATCATAATAGTAAAACTTGCTTGTACCCATCCAGTAGGCAATATTGTTAGAGTAGACGGCGGCATTGGGACTGGCTATGGTAGTGTTAGACCCCAGTAACGTTGCACCCCACACTAAGGGAGCACCTAGATACTGTAGGCCGTACATAGCCGCGTCAGTCCACACCAATACTTCCTGACGTGCCTGTATAGCTTGTACTATTTCTGTGCCTTCAGAAAGACTGAGACTTCCCGCTTGATTAGTAGCAGTGGGATTCCAATCAGCAATGTCTTCTTGGTCGGACCACCGTAAAAGCATAGGGTCTAAAGCAGAACTACCTACAGCATTTACACCAAAACAAAAGGCAAACCTGAATACATCTGATACGAAGGCAATGTTAGCCACAGTAGGCACTTGCGCTGCACCTCCTAGTGAACTTACTAACACCCCTCTTGTAGTAACGCCGTTACTTGCATCCCAGTAAAATAAAGCTCCGTTACGATGTAAGAAAAATAAATCTTCTCCAAAATTAGCCTGACTATACAAACGCATTCCCGCAAGGGTAGTGCCACCCGTACCCCATGTACCTGAACTCCATGTACCTGCGCCCCAACCAGTAAACGGAACTTCTATTTCGTTTCCGGTATTAATCTGATAAGTACCTACAGTGCTAGACCCTCCATTACCTGAGTCCCCCGCAGAAGCAGTAACTGTACTACCAGAGGTATCTTTAGCCTCTATGGTGTAAGAATTGTCATTTACTTTAGTTGCTATCTGATACTCTTGGTTCAGAACAGCAGCAGTAATATTTCCCCCCAGAGAAACAGCACCGCTAAAAGTAACAAAATCGTTAACAACCGCTCCATGTGCAGTATCCGTAATAGTAATAGTTGCATCGCCGTTCACAGCCGCAAAAGTAACATCTCCTGCTGCTGTGGTAGCTCTAATAGGGGTAATGTCGTTATAAGCACCGCCTCTTTCAATATAGTATTTGAGGTTAGTACCTACAGAAACAAGATTCTGAAGACTCAAAGTAGCCCAGTTATGTAGAGAACGCGCTACTCCTAAGTAAGTATTAGCAGACAGTCGCTCCCAACCACCTATCTTTTGAGGCAACCCCCTTCTAAACCGCACCTTTTCAGTTTCGTACCAAGAACCTTCAGCCGCATAACGAGTGTTTTCTCGGTCTACTCCTGATTTAAACTGTATTTTCTTATAAGGCATTACTCTACATACTCGCCTGTTTTAATTAAGTCAGTAAGCTCTAACGCTCTACCACCTACTTGTTTAGCCCAACGTGAGTCTAGGAACTCAGTAGCAGCTTCTTTGTAGTTACCTGCTTCCATAGCAGCCAAAGCACGTTTAAAACCTCTCAATCTTGTTGCCCCAAGATTAAAACCAATGTCAATCATCGCATCTTTACGTACGTCATCTAACGCATTAAACCAAGAGTATTCTTCTGCTAACTCCTTGATAACACGTTCAATATCGTTCTCAAGCAAGTATTCTACTTCGTCCTCAGACAGCCCTATGCCACCCCGTTGGTCGATATTTCTACCTACCCCTACAGTAATCTTTCCTTCAGAACACTCATAAGCATGAGTTTCCACACCTTCATGGCGCTTTAACATGGCGATTAACTTTTTCATGTTACTCATTTCGTACTAGACCCAGAGAACCAAAATGCTGCCATAGTCCCCAGAATCCCTGATAGCTGGCCTAATACCAAGCTAATTATGGTTTCGTCATTTTGATCGTGGGGCATAATAGTTACAGCCATTACATAGGCTCCGTATAACAGTAACGCCAATATCCCAAACACTTTTGGTGTCCAATCGTTTTTGAAAGTTTCTCTCGCGTGTTGCCTGTCTTCTACTTCGGTTTTAAACGACTCCAGATCAATTTCCATTTCTCGGATACGGTCTCTAAAGTCATTGTCTGCTTCCTTGAGAAGCACCGCTTTTTCTGGTTCTCGCTCAATTAAGTCTTCTATTTCGTTAGCAGTAGCTTCTGGCACGCCTAGCTTTTGTGCGGCCATTTTGACTGCCATACCCGCCATAGGCCCACCTGCTGCACTGGCTATAGTAGGGGCAAGAGATTTAAGTAGTCCACCGAATTTCATTGTAGTAACAAATACACTTTTATAAGTGCCTCTAGTTCGTTAATTACTTTCCCGTGGAGTCTTCCTCCACGATCTCGTCAATCGTATCACAAACGTCTGGAATGCGGATGCCTGTCGTAACCTCAGTAGTCACGCGACCTACAGCTCGTATGCCTTTGTAAACACCAGAGCAGTACAGCTCCTTGTTGGCTATCATTTCCTCGGATACAGAGCATCCCGCCATTAGTACACACAGCGCAGCAATTCTAAGCATTTTCTACCTCGTCAATCATTTTGTTAAGTTCTTTCATTTCTTCTGGGTTAAGTATCTTGTCTTGAGCGTCCAAAAATATTTCTAGGCGCTCTTTGTACCCTTCCATAAAATGGTCTGATATAGCATCTTTCAGGCTTCTGTCTTCCTCCCTAACTTCTTTTGAAGGGTTTATGTAATCTTGCATGGAATTAGCAAAATACAGCATAGTCTGCGACCTAGAGGGGCCATAGCAAAGGCGCGGTATACGTGCCACCATATCTGAACCTTGCACACAAGAAATCTGGTTATCCAGTTCCATAGGACGCTTGAATCCTTTGAAGAACA
>Ga0208919_1001008_pt1 | contig 17151 bp, 37 predicted proteins | sample 4_EtaG_FD_184076 | JGI IMG/M metagenome (GOLD analysis project Ga0208919, IMG submission 184076) | Marine viral communities from the Subarctic Pacific Ocean - 4_ETSP_OMZ_AT15127 metaG (SPAdes) (version 3) | ecosystem: Environmental > Aquatic > Marine > Oceanic | place: Pacific Ocean | collected...
GCGCCATTTCTCCACCAGGTCGAGCAACGAGTCGATCCAGACATCGGAGCTGGACTGCTCACGCCACATATCGAGAATGAAGAGGTCTTGGTTGGGGTCGACGCCGGCAATGCCATGGACCGTATAATCCCCCTCGCCATCTTTAACGGCGTAGTCACTGGCCCCGTATATCTGTAGATCGTTGGGCAGATCATCCCAATATTTAATCCAATCGCGTAGAAAAAAGTTGCCCTGCTCGGCCTGTGGATCCTGCTGATATAGCGACGACCACTCACGCGAGCCTACAACGCGCCGTATCTGATCGAGCCGATCGCCATCATACCACTCGGGCCAAAGCGCTGCCCCCAGCGGGCGGCCCATAGGATCTTCTTCTTTTGCTAAGGCCGGCAGCTCGATGATGTCCCACTGATCACCGCCGTGCCCTTGCTCCTCCAGCAAGCGACCCGCCAGATCCAGGTCATGCCATCGTGTCATAATCACCACGATCGCCGCATCGGGCATCAACCGCGTGTAAAACGTCGACCGATACCAGTCCCACACTCGCTGCTGCACCGTCTCTGAATCAGCCTCTTCACGATCCTTAACCGGATCGTCTACGATGCCCAGGTTAGCGCCACGGCCCGTAATACCGGATCCGACACCTGCGGCTGTGTACACACCACCGCTATTGGTGTGCCAGCGATTAGCCGACTGACTATCGGCTGCCAGCTCAACCCCCTCGAAGACATTGCGGTACTCCTGAGAGGCCACCATGTTGCGCACCTCACGCCCGAAATCACTGGCCAGCTCCGAGTTGTAGCTGGCACTTATGATCTGCAAGTTGGGGTTACGCCCCAGGCACCATGCCGGGAACCGCCGCGAAGCCAGCTCGCTCTTGCCGTGCCGTGGCGGCATGAACAACATCAAGCGCTTCGTCTCACCCTGCTCGACCCGCTGCAACGCCTCCGCAATCATGTGGTGGTGCTGCGCAGGTTCATAGCCTGGCGACGTATAGGTCGTGAAATCAATGAGGCCGTCCCGAGCGTCATGCCTCAGCAGGAGCTCCTGGACCACCTCATCTTTACTCAGCGATAGCGCTTGACTCATTCAGCATGCCTAAGAGCTCGTCCCGCGACAGATCGCCAGCGCCCTTATGCTCGAACGAGGCCTTGACCTCGCGCGGCAGAAGCTTCGTCATCATCTGATAAAAATGGGTGGGATTACGACGCCCCCACGCCACCAGATGCTCACGGCCGTTATCGGGATTGAGATCCTCAAAAGCCTGCAGAAAAGCCGACCGCAACTCGCCAGCCGACAGCTTCTTCTTCAGTGTCCTACTGTTCTTGGCAACCATCTCTCCATCTCCTCATGCGCTGATCAACTCATATGTCAGCGACTCTTTTTCAACTAAAAAAACCACCGGTATATCACGCTCGTCCCACTCATTTGAATCGGTGACATTGTCCAAGGAGACCTCCGCAACCCCTGTACCGAAATCGACCAGGGTCCGGACCTCCACCTCATCCGGATAAGAGCGCAAATGAGCCACTAGCTGCCCTACGGTCATCCGTCTTCTCCATGCCATCGCTCGACAACCAATGGCGTATTGGGGCCCACGTAGCCGCCCGTGACATTGAACCCCATGTGATCCATCGTCATCTCGTGCAGCTCATCACGATCCATATCGGGGTTGTCCTTAGCTGCAGCCTCAAGCTCAGCTTTGAACAGCCGGTCCCAACAGTAGACCACTACATACTTACACTCAGCGGCCCAATTCTTGGCCATGCCCAGGACAGCTTCGTCCCGATCGGGATAGACCAGCGCGTCAGGGTTATACTCCTCAACCCAAGTTCGAAACGCAGGATCCTCCACTAATTCTGTCCCATCGCATCCATGATCGCATTGGCATCGCCACCAAAGCGCTTAGCCTGCTGATCCCGAACCTCAGCCAGGGCCAACTCATGTAGGTTCACATAGCGCGACTCACGGCTCCTCAACGGCACCGACTTCAAAACCTCCGTCACCGCATTATAACCTGACCACAGCGTCCGACTCTCAAACGCCGAATGACGAGGCTGAGCCCACTGCTCAACACAGTCATTCAACTGATTGCTGCCGAGCACATTATAGCCCCATAAGCGGCCAATAAAACCCAAGAAGTCATCGTCGCTTATTGGCGTCGCTATCATAGAGGAGCGGTCCTCGCCCATCACCTGCAGAAACTCAGGGATCCCCTCAATGCCCGTATACGCCGCCTCGCGTATCTCCGGTATCTGGCGCGGCACATGGCGTTTCGCCGATGCCTTAACGAAGCCTGGCAAGCATAGGCCATTGCTGCAAACCTCCACCAAGCCCTCGATGCCAAAGCGAACCGCCGTGCGCTTGTTATGACTGGTCTCACCCACCAGACGTACGCCAAAGCCCGCGCCCTCTTTCAAGAAGGACCTCGTGCCCCGAAAGAGCTTCTCGTCGGAGCTTATGAGGAGCGAGACATCCATCGGCTTAAGTCCGACCCTGTCGCAGATCGGCATGGCAACCTTATCCATGGCCTCCTCGAAGACGGACCAGACCGCATCGAAGGATACGGGCGAGTACGTGTCTGTCGCTTGTGGTGTGGGAACCTGCGAAAGCTCTGCGCGCGATACTGGCCGCAGATGCTTATGGTGCGAAAATGCCTTCGTTGGTGCTACCATGATGCCCTCCGTGGTGGGTGTGGTTAATGCGAAGTAGGACACTGCGATGGCCAGCTTCACCGAGTTAATTTAAGCAGAGATGGGTGGTGTCGTCCAGTCGGCTGTGGCGAAGACCGATTTTTTGGTGCGATTTCTTGAGAGGGGTTAAAATTCATGGTCGACGTTCGCCGCGCCGCGCGTTTGCGGGTCCGGGGGGTCGGTTGGACGGCATCGATCGATGGCAGGCCGCGAGCTGGTGGTGTATGCAATGGAGATGCGCGCACCCCTCCTCATTCACCCATGCCAGCTGTTGGATCCCTGACCAGGTGAGCACGTTCGAGCACACCATCGACCACCATGGTCCATACTCTCTCACTTGGCAGCGCACCCGCTTCGATCCACGGCGAGACCTTGGCATCCCCTCGCAGTAGCTGCTCGACCGCCGCAGGATCGGCGCCAGGTGCTCGACCGCAGCCGTATGCTATTACACTGTCGATCCACTCGGGTTCGCCCTGGTCGACCTGGTTGAGCTGATCGGCAGCAGGATCGTCGCCCGCTGCCACCCTCGATCCCGCAGCAGGATTGGCAGTCGCAGCCGCCGATCTGCCCAGTTCGAACGCCGCCCACCAGAATGCCAGCTGTGGATCGGTCACCTCGGATGGCACCAGATCCCGAGCTGGCTGTGGCAACATCGAGCGAGTTAGACGCATTGATATTCGTGACATGATATAACTCCTTACTGACTAAGGGTTTAGGTCAACGGATGCAGCTGAAATCGCTTAAACTCTTGTTTTCGAGGTCCGAGAGGCCGACCACGCACCCACCTGGACACCATCAAAACATACCCAAACAACTGCTGCACAAATCGTTCGAACGGGTTGAATTAGTGCTTGCTTTATCAATTCAATTGCCGTATCTTGAACATATCATTAGTATATCGCAGCCGAAGCGATCGCAGTCGCGTCGGCACACACAATCCCACCACGGAGGACATAGCAATGCAAGAGTATTATCTCTCGACCCGAGGCAAGCGCGGCCACCTCAAAGTAGCCCATCGCCTGCACCTCACTCAGCTCCAGGTCATCGATCTGGTCGACCGCTCGAACCCCATCAACATGACCAGCCCCACCTGGCGAACTCGCGTAGTCAACGCAGGTATCGGCGCGCTCGTTACTGCCTTGATCCTCGCCGCCTCAATCGAGATTGGAGGCTAAGCCGTGGACACAGAGCTGATCAAATCCAAACTAAGAAAACTGCTCGCAATGCAGGAGCGCGGGACCGAAGGCGAGGCGGCTGCGGCCGCTTCGCTTACGCAATCGATCCTCGATAAATACGGATTGACTCTCGCATCGATCGCACTGGACGATGAGCCGCAAGAGAAAACACGCAGCACCGATGTCGAGGACATCCTAACAGGTGCCGGATGGCGCATCGCATTGTGGGATGCTGTTGGCCCGCACTATGACTGCTTAGTCTTGCGGAACAAGCGCCGATCTATTGCAACTGTCAGCTTGATCGGTCGCCCATCGAGAGCAGTCCAAGCGCAAGCCTATTTCGAGTATTTCGAAGAGCGAGTTGAGAGCGAAGTTAAAGCATATAAGAAGACCGAAGAGTATCAAGACGCACTGTGGGAACAGGTCTATGACATGGACTCCACAAAAGGCCACGCAGCCGTCGCCATACTGCGATCCTTTCGCCATGCGATGATCGAGCGCCTAAACGAGCGCCTATACCACATTCGGCTGATGGAGCGCGAGCAAGGCCGCCCAGCTACGCAAGACACACCCGAAACCAGCGCACTGGTTGTGCAACAGGCGCACAAGGTCCTGCGGGACGAGATCGCAGCCTTCAAAGGATCCGGCGAACCAGGCTCGAATTGGGGCAGAGCGAGAGCGAGCCGATCTACTGCCACGCACTCGCAATTAGGCGCGGAGGCAGGCACCGCAGCAGGCAACCGCACCAGTCTCAACCGCCAGGTCAGCAGCAATCGCAGCAGCACCCTCGCACTGAACTCGTAACACACCGATCGAAGGGCAGTGGTCGCAGCCGCTGCCCTTCGATCAATCACACCACGGAGGACCATAGCATGCCAACCAAATCAAGAGCAAACAAAAGCTCTCGCAAAGAGCGCCGTATAGCCCGCCTCGAAGCCGCCCAGGCGCGGATCGATCAGCAGCACACCCGCCAACTGCAACGCATGCAACTCATATTCGGACGCCGCGAACATGCCTCGGTTAAGTAAGCCCCTGCGCGCAGCCGCCCAGTATGCCGTTGACCTGGACAATCGGTCGAGGCACCCGCATGGCTCATTTGACAACGCCGGACGCTGGTATCCGGACAACGAACTGGAGTGCTGCCAGTCGATCCGGTCGCCATCCCGTAGCTGGCCGCACAGTCTGCTATTGCACTGTCGCACGGTCAAGCATGTAGCGGCCGAAACCAAATACAGTGCCACCCTGCTACGATGGGCAATGGCGCGCATACGCGATGAAGAGGAGGCATAAAGCACATGGATCCCGAATGCGTAACGCTGGTTGAAATATCGATAATGAGGGCCGCATACAATGCCGCAAACCAAGACCACGGGCAGGACGTCCCAACGGAGCCTGGCTTCTATTGGGTTGATGGCGAAGTGACCGATGGGCCCTACGAAAACCGAGTAGAAGCATTAAAAGCGATGGAGACCCGATGCTCGCAATAGTCAAACTGGTCGGAGCAATGCTGGCCACAGCCGCTGGTCTGATCGGTGCCGAGCTGATGATGCTACACGCAGCCGCCGGATGGATCGCTATCGGACTGGCTGCGGCGATCTGGACAGCCGCAATGTATCACTTAATCCAAAGAGACTAACCGCCCGATCGATGGGCCAGTGGTTCGCAGCCGCTGGCTCATCGATCAATCACAAACCACCACGGAGGACACAATGACCGCAGTATCTCAACGCACCCCCAAACAATGCTGCATATGCCTCGGCGAGATTGCATTCGATCCCGAGACAGGCATCGAAGACGCCCACAACGCCTGGCCAATCGATGAGGGCGCAGCATGCGGCCCTTGCAACTGGCATCGCGTAGTGCCTGCCCGATTGCTCAAACAATTGGCACAGGAGCGATCACTATGACAGCCCCACACAATCGCCAGACCAAAATGGATTTAACGCCAACATGGGCAGGCTTAATGCCTGCATTTATCGCTCTACTGAAGCACCCCGATGCCGATGCCGATGCCACAAAAGAGATCGAGCAGGAGCTGATGAAATTCGCCCGAATCCTGGACGATGTGGTCATCAAAATCAAAGCGGGTCAACTATGACAACCGCCATAGAGCAGACCGCACTCGGCGCGCTGCGCGATGCGATCCTGGCCCAACACGGCGAACTGAGTCGAGCACACTTGGGCGAACTCGCCAACCTGGACCGATTCCACCAGGTCCTGGTCAAATGTGGCTCGGGTCGCTTTGTCGCATCGGCACAGGACGCACCCGGCATTATCGCCTGTATCGATGAGCACAAATACAACTACGTGCGCGGCGTCTGGCTGCTCGCAAGCGATCCCTGGCACCGCAGCACCAACGGCACCTGGACACCCGCCGATGGCCTGAGCCAAGATGACTAAGGTCAACGACCTGTTCGATGGAGGGTCGCTGCGGCGGCCCTCCGTCAACGCCAACGGCGAGCTAGCAGTCGACACAACGTCCGAGGCCTCGAAGCTGCGCGAGCAGTGCTATCGATTGATCAATCGATACTACGGCCTGGGCACCGACCATCGCAGGCGACAGGCCATGAAACGCATGGTCAACAGCCGTCGCACCGTCCAGGAGCTGCGCGAGGTCCGGACTATGATAAAACGAGCAACGACGACAAAATGAGCACAGCAAGAGAACGACTCAATGCGCGATGGGACCGCAAGCAAGAGGCCTTGGTTGAGATGATGCAGGAGGAGGCCATCGAGCTATCTATGTATATCAACTGGCCAACCGGACACTGCCACCCGCAGCGAGACAAATACTCCAACACAATGGCCAGAGAACGACTGCGGCGCCTCATACGCAGCCGAGAGCACGTTGATGAGATGCAACTACTACTGAACCTCATTCGAAACGAATACCACAAACAGCAACAACCCAAGAATCGAAAGGACACCAGCCAATGATCAACGACGATCGCACCCCAGAAGAGATTGTCGCCACGGTCGGATTCGTGGTCGCCACAGATGAACTTATGTCCGGATGGGGCAACGCCCCACGCCGATCAATTTACGCCATCCCGCTAATGGATTGGAACCAAGTCGACACCGTCCGCGAAAACTTTGGACGAGCCAGGCATATGAAGCGCGTGCGCCTCTGCGGCCGCGACTGGCGCCCCAGGTTAGTCGAAGGTGACCACCTCAAAATAGCCAGCCCCTCGACCGCGAAACCCTGGTACGAATAACACACCCACGATCCCGGCACTGGTTGATCCCGGTGCCGGGACAAACCCACACGGAGACAATCCCAATGGGCTACTACATGACAATGCACAACATGAAGATGAACATCCCGAAAGCCAAGCACGACCGATGCCTAAAAGCTATCAAAGCACTGGCTGGCTATGTCTGGTCAGTCAGAGGCGGCCACCCTTTTTCTTGGGTTCGAACAAGCGAATTTGCCGACGCCACCACCCTGCGCGAGGCCCTGGCCGCATGGCGCTGGGTTGACCCTAACCAGGACCTGGCCAACCCCGACGAAGGAGACATCGAGGAGTTGTATTTCGCGGGCGAGAAATTAGGCGACGACGCACAGCTAATGGGCGCAATAGCGCCCTACGTCGAACCTGGCAGCTACATCGAGATGCACGGCGAAGACGGAGACAGATGGCGTTGGTATTTCGATGGCGAGAGTTGTGTCCAACAGCAGGGACGGACCGTCTACGACGACGAGGCCATACTACTATGATCGCAATCAAAGAAACCAGAACCAACGCTCTCACTGACCAGGAGATGGAGGTCGTCATCGAGCTGGAGGACGGTCGCTGCATCGTCATCTGGCACCACGAAGACCACGACCAAAACGACGACGACGACGACGGCTATAGAGAGACCGACACCATTGCCACCTATCCTGGCAGCTTTAGCTACTACGACAGTTGCAGCCTGCCACCCAAACCCAAAAAGGACAAATCCTAATGCCTATGAACGCCATAAACACGACCTCATGGAACACCCTCTCTGACCAGGAGATGGAGATCGTCCTCGAGCTGGTCGACGGTCGGCTCATCGTCATCTGGCACCACGACGGCTATGGTGAGACCGACACCATTGCCACCTATAAGTCTAATGTCCACCGCATCAACAATGACATCTACGACAGTTGCAGCTTGCCTCCGTCAGACAATGTCGACGGGCCGATCGCCATCAAAGAGACCGAGTTCCTTGATGGCGACAGCGACGAGACCAAAATCGTCATCACCCTTGATGACGATACAGCCAAACACCTCTGTCGCTCGATCGCCATATGTCTCTACGAGGACGCCAAAGACGACGACGGCTACGCTGCGCACGGTGATGTGACGACTTACGCCACCGATGGCGAGTCATTTGACGATGCTGCGATGCCACCACCCAAACCCAAAAAGGACAAATCCTAATGCACTGGGATCGATACGACATTTGCGAGGCCTACTACAGATTTGCCGCCGATTGGCATGGCGGCCAGACCTGCCCGATCTATCGCTATTTCGGCCGCCTGTTCGTAATGGGCTTTAGGCCTGGCCGACAAGGCGATGCTGCCACCACGCTCGGAGCAATACCTGAACTCAACGATAATAGCAAGGCGATCTACGACAAGCTATGTAAGAAATGGAGTGTAACATGCACTACTTAAGCAAGCTCAAGCAAGTCCAATACCCCGCTACCTTTGCCCTCGGCGTATGGATCGATGATCGCCCGCCAGTGGACAGTTGGGAACCACCAGAAGAGCCCGAAACGACCGTATTGCTGGTCGATGGCAATGACACACGCCACGAACTCAGCGACGAGCTTGAAACCGCACTGGTGGGCCTGGTGGAGAACCACGCTGGCGAAATATGTGACGCGCTGCAGATGGGCACCGACCACCAACCGCCACCGGTTCATTTTAAACCGGTTGTAGTCCGTCGATCCATTGGAGACGAGCCGGCAGACGAACAACGAAACGCCGACAAGTTGATCTCCAATGTGCTCGGCCACCTCAATGTATTGCTCCAAATGGCTGAGAATGAACGATTACAGGCCGAATCCCCCAGTGGCAACCGGATCATCGAACCAGCAGCACATCAAAAGGCCGTCGATCGCATCTCATACCTACGTAGCGCCGCACATTTGCTCTTTGGTTGCTACAAAGAGGATCAATAGCAATGGACGCTATGAACTGGACGTTTAGCGGCAACGGCCGCCAGCTCCTCAACCTAACGCAGGTCGAGATGATCACGTTCCGCAAGGCACAGGCATACGATGGCGCTACGATCACCCGCTATTTCATCGATGCACGGACCAGATCCGGCAGGACCATCAACATACTGTCGACAGACAGCCACGAGCGCGCTGCCACCGAATACACCCGTATAGGCCGCAAACTCGGCGCATATGCTATCGTCAACGGTGAGAGCCAGGACGGATACGGCCAATCGGCCAAAGAAATCGCAATCTAATCCCCCCGCGGGCGGGGCTGATCCCTACACGGCCTCGCCCGCACCATCATCCACCACGGAGGACACGTATTATGTCAACGCCTACACCCATGATGTACAAGGATTTGCCCGTCTACATGGCCAAGACGCCAGACGACGACAGAGGTGCACCCACCGACCGTTTATGCCGCTATCACACAATAGAGTGGACAGGCAAAGCGAGTTGGATACTGACAGACAACTACCCATGCCCCGGCATCAAATTGTTCCACTGTTCAAAGTGCGGCGGCAGCTTTTGGCTGGCACCGCCTGACCAAGCGACGCAGATCAAACGCCTGCAGTTTAACCGCGAGGGCGCGCATGTGGAGTTCGACGCAGTCGCCATTGTGCGGCACCGTGTGCCCATCGATGAGCTGTATGAAAATTTCGCCAACGAGTTGATCGATTGCTGGCACGACAACGGTGCTATTCGCATGCAGGACCTGCCACCCCACCTACGAAATCACCTGCTCGAAATCATAGCTCCGAGCGACGTCAGTGCAGAGCATGTGGTGAATATCGCACTACTGCAACCGCCAAATGACTTAGCGATGGGCACACCAGCAGCGCCTGTTGTTACAGTGACCGTCGAACGCGGAGACGTATGATGGACCACAACGACATCGTCAACCGACTACGCGACGAGCTGGCCGTCTATCATAAGACCGTTTTGCCCCTCAAGCCCGAGCATAATGGGCTGGAGGCGGCCAAGCGCCATGCGTATCTGACACACAACTATCCCGACCCGACCGAGCTGGATCGCCTTGATGAGGATGGCGTCTACAGCATCTATCACGAGCAGTACAACGTGTGGCTCGAAGGCCTGCATCGCGTAGTCAGCGACATAATACTCCTGAATGTATCGACGCCACGACAGACGTAGCGTCGCCCACCCTACCACGGAGACAACAGACATGCAAAAATTAATACCCGAACACATCATCACTATCAACAAATGTCACATAACAATGGATGACATTTGGACGCTCGACTGGCACAGAATCAAGCCCGCCGAGGATCGCACCCCAGGGCCGAAAGATGAGCAGATCGCCAAACAGCACGAGGCCCTAAAGGGCATCCTCAAGTGGCATGACATCGAGGACGATGACGGACTGCGGGCATCGTTAGTGTGCACCGAATACATCGATCTAGCCGCATATGACAAGCGGCAAGCGATAATCAGTGCGGGCATGTCCCTGGCGTTTGTTGACATTTTGTCCGAAGCGGGCGAAATGCGGTGCCTATATGTACTATTCAGCTCAACGGATGGGATCTACACCGCAGCGACTCAATGCGTCGGCTCAACGCAACTGCCCGTCCTAAATGACGAGTATATAGCGGCGTCCAGCCCGTCCTGGCGATTTGAATGAACCACCCCACCACGGAGGAGCAGCTTGACACGTTGCGCGAGAAGCTCAACAGTCCGTCGACGCCCCAGGCCGTCAAGCAGGCGATCGAGAAAGCCATCGAAACCATTACATATCGACCGCGCAGGCGGCGAAAAACCCTTGGATATAGGAGATAAATGTCAGATATTATCGAGATGCCACGAAAAAAGCGCCGAACACATGGCGGCAAACGCCCAGGAGCTGGTCGCAAAGCGCTGCGGCCTGGTGAGGAGTCCGTCAAGACGTCGATGGTTCTACCACGACCGATCTACGAGGAGGTCGACCGCTACCGCCGCAGCTTGGGCTGGCGATCGATGAGCGCATTTCTGGCTGCAGCCGCCGAGTTTGCCATCGAGCAACGCCTTGAAAATCCAAACACCACACCCACTAAGTTTGACCGTTTGGGCCAGGACGGTCCCGACGAGATCCCCGAGGAGGACGAGTAATGAAAACGAAACATGGATTAAACGCGAAAAGCATTGCTCACAAGATAGAGATGGAGAATAACGGCTATTCGCTCGACATGATGGCGGCGATTGAATCAATGGATGGCGCAGAAGAGGATCAAGATTGGGCGAAGGAGACTTCGACGTTCACATTTGAGGACGGCAGCAAGCTCGCGTTTAACGGCCCCACCTTTGAGCGCATCGAACCTGCTGAAAAGTAAGATGGCAGCAGCTATGCGCGAGGCCTCCGCCTCATAGGCCCCGCGCACAACGACAATATTCGATTGTCAAAGATCGTCAACCCCTGGTTCGTCTCCGACGAGCTGGGGGTTGTTTCTTTTCGTGCTGCGACCGTATCTGCACCCAATACTCGGGCAGCACGACGGTGCTTCTAAATCCCGCCCACAGATCCGTTACGACCCCATTGGCCATCTGCTCGATCGCATCGTCTGCCACCCCGATCCGGGTGAGCACATCGACCACGACGGGCAGCTCCGGGCGCACCGCAACCTTGTAGACCTGCTGCGATGGCGTCTCATACGTCAAATGCTGTTGATCTGTTCGAGGGGCAAAACCTTGAGCGGGTTGCCCGCCTGTTCCGATTGGGCGTGCGGCATCTCTTTAAATCGCGTCCAGTGACCGGCCCATTGCAGCCCCGCATACTCACACGCCAGGCCATATGTATCCCACGCAGCCTGGACCCTGGGATAATCATCATCATCCTCTGCACCTATCGACCAAGCCAACTTGCCGCTGATGATAGGGACGGCATCGAACGCGCATCGATACTGATGCCATGACTCACCAGGGCCAGCCATGGTCACATGATTGCCGACCACGCCCTCTTGCGGCCCCACTCGCTCGATTGCATCTGCCAGGTTGGTCATATTACGACTGCGCAGCGACTCGATCTTGACGTTGATCTCGCCACGGGTCCTGCTCTGGCGATATAGACATGCCTGTTCATCAGCCGATCGGAACGTGCAGTAGATTAAAATTGGATAACCGGCCTGCTCAGTAATACGCTGCACCTCCAATGCTCTAATCCTCGTCTGCGTCGACAGATCCTTGATGTCTCGGGACATCGGTTATCTCCTTATCTTTGTGTATTACTCGATACGAAGGGCGCATGGTCATAAACGGATCCATTGGCACCACCGTGCTAATGACGACGCGCTCCGTGCTGGTCTCAGTAGTTAGTGTTCGTAGGGCCTTGCCGCGGCTGCGGACCCACTCATACGCGCCGGCCAGAAAATCGCGCCGTGCCCACCAGTGCAATCGCTCGGTGGTGGGTGCGTAATAGACGATGTAGTCCGACGCCGTCCGCCAGGGCCAGCCCTGCATCATATACTGGTGTTCGCCCGAGTGGTTGATCCGTGCGAGCTCAATTAGGATATTGCCGCTAACGTCGAGCTTGCTTTCTGTTTTGACTTCGATGCGCCAATCGAACCCGCCCGTCTTAGTGATGATGTAGTCAATCTCATCACGCTGGCAGATCGGATCGTCGCGCACATCGCGCACCCCTTCGATCCACGACTGACGCGCGCAAAACGCCTCGAAAACCGCTTCGCCCTGATACCCGACTTGGCGGATCGCGCCGTAGTACGACGGTGGCGGAGGCCCCTCACTCATCTGCAGGCGCCGCCTCATCGCCCCAAACGGTCCATCCGTCTCGATTGCCCCGCGAAAACAGCTCCAAATACGGGCCGTGCGGATATAACTGCTCAATGATCTCGTACGCCTGGTCTGGCTTCGATGAGTGCTCAGTTCGCGGAGCTACAATCACCGACACCGGCAGATCGTCGCCCCCAATGATCGGCGTGTAAGAGCCCTTGGTGCCGAGCAACAGCATTTCGTGCTGGCCCCTATTGTAAAACGCGAGAGCCCCGAACATCGGCGCCTGTTTGATCCAGGTGAAATTGGTTTTGTATTGAAAGCCCCAATACTCCATTAGTCGCACCGCAACGTCGAGTTGTGGATTGGTGGCCCACATGAACAGGACGGCGCCCTCTTCGTCGGCCACCTCTTTGAGCGGCAGCCCTTCGAGCTCCGTCTCAGACATCGTCTCGTAGTGCGCGCGAGCGGTGCCCTCAAAATTGCGGTTGGAGTATTGCCAGGGTGGGTCCGCATAGATGACGGGATAACGCCCCATCGTCTCCAATGGCGTCCGTGCGGCACGAGCAGCGCGGAGCTGGGCGACCCGTTCGAGGCGGATCTGGCGACGTAGCTCGCGCTGCGTCCATTGCTCGGTCGCGGCTCGATCGAGCCAACTTGCTCGATCCTCGGACGACATCTGTGCGGTTTCGGAGTGGTGAGAGAACGTCAGGTCACGACGACGCTCGGCGGGCGGGATCGAATTGGCCACCCATTGGGCATTGCTGAGAGTTTTAACGGAGAGGCCGGTCTGCTCAACGGCCTGGGTGTATGTCTCGCCCCAACGCTGTTCGCCTGCGTTGAGCCAATCCCCCACCCACCAGGTTGACGCACCGGCTATAGATTGGATGAGCGCACCATCGCGGGCCCAATCATCATACGTGGTCCCGCTAGTGCATTGATAAGAGATCGGACTGAGGTCGCCGCGAAATGCCAGCGCCCCGCCTTCTACGAGGTCGGTCTCGGCCATAGATCCTCCGTGGTGATTTGGGCCGTGCTGCGAACACGGTTGCCCCTACAAATATCGGGACTCAGCTCATAGAGTTCCAGTCAACTGTGGCAGCTTAACCAGATTAATTGTAGGGGTGCACAAGTGGATAGTTCTTTTTTGTTGATTTTATAATGTCGCCTATTTATATTTGCTTGCCGGTCACTATCCATTTGTGCACCTACGCTGGCCGTAGTGCTGTAATTGTCCCGGCACCGGGATATAAAGTTTGTCACTTGTGTCAGACAAAATAAAGTTGTGTCAAAGGTGCCACACTTTGCACGATTTCGCTTGTGGATCACATTTTAAAGGCTTATTATCTTGTCACACGAAAATAAGGAGCACTCAGTATTGGCAGATACTTCTGAAAACTCACCAACAAATGACTGGCCGCCCACTGCGCTATCCAAGTGGCTAATTAGATCTAAAAAAACAGCTAATAAATTAGCTACCGACCTAGGAATCACGCCAAGGAGTGTCTATGCCTTGGCCCGTGGCGGCTCCGATCTGCTGGCAACCAAAACCTTAATCAGCGTCAGTAACTACACCGGAATAAGCATAGACGATTTGGTTAGGCCGTACTATAATTCGGAGCTGACTATGGATACCGGCGACAGTCGGTTTAATACGATGTTGGCCAAAATCGGTCTGCATATGCACAGCAACAGATGCAATGAAAAATTAGCGCGATATATCAGTCCATCATTTAGATGTGGTGGCTCCGAATACACGAAAAAAAAACAAGTCCCCATGACATTTGACGAGATGTGCGTAGCAAACGCGTCCAATAGTTACGACATCAAAAGTGTATTAATAGCGTCCTATTGGTATAATGTCGGCACTACAAGGCCAACGCAATCGCGCACCCTCCACACATACTGGCGGGGCTTGATCACCGACGGTGAGGCGCAGACCACCACCGACACCACATTTGTGGTCTTTGAGGTTGAAAAGAGCATCGAGGAGATGGAGGCAACCGAAACCTACCCACGGATCACGAATTGGTGGTGGCACCGCCCCACAGAATTACACGTTGAGTTTAGCGAGCGGCGGCCGAATGGGTGGGACAATGCAGAAAATACGCACCGCAAGATGGCGGACGAACAGTTTATGACACGAGTACGGGAGCAACATCTGACGTCAACGCAATTCGGAGACTAGAACAAAAAGCGGCCGAATGGACTTCGCAGGTCCACTCGGCCTAAACCAACCAAAAAACGCTATCTCCACCACGGAGGACACATTTTTTAGGCGGGCATGAGCCCCCTCGAAAGGAGACCCATTTGCCGTTAAATCTATGTAACAAATCCCAAAAAAACAACAGAAATATAGAGCGGAGACTGCAAATGCTGTTTGCCGCCACCATGACCGGTGTAATGTACATCGCAGTGCACATTATCGTCGGTCTCATTTAACCCACCACCACGGAGGATAAAATGTCAGAAATGACCCACCCCCCACCGTTGACCCTGCCGATGCGTATGTCCGCAGAACTCAACGAGATAGCGGCGGCTCTTAGCGCGTGCCAGGGCGAGCTGCATAACCCCACTGCCAATGTGCAGAGCGGAGCCAGCTACAAATACGCTGGCCTCGATCAGATCCTTGATGTCGTGCGGCCCCTACGAAAAAAACATGGGCTCTCAATGTTCCAGGCGCCCGAGATACACGGCGATCGCACCGTTCTGGCCTCGATGCTAATGCACAGTAGCGGTCAGTATATCTGCGGCCTCATCGAAATCACCGGCGATGATACCCGCGGCAAATCGTCCGACCAGGCGATGGGGTCCAGCATTTCGTATATGCGAAAATACTGCGAGCTGGCTGCCATGGGCCTGTTCCCGCAAGGCGAAGACAAGGACGGTGCAGTCAACGCCGCAGCCGCTGCAGCCGCCGTCCAAGCCGTGCCAACAATACAAGCTGTAACGGCCCGGGCGGTCGAGAAATTTATTGAGAAGTTTGGCCCACATGCCGAGTCGTATATCGCGGAGCAGGGCGTCAAGCTCGATGAGATCGGCACGCTCAAAAACGTAGAGCAAGCGGAGCTGTATGCCGCGATCGTGCAGCAAGGCCAATTTTGGGCCAACGTAGGCCCACCCACTGATGAGCCCGAGCAACCAGCACAACTGGAGCTCAACGGAGACAAGGAGAAATCCAAATGAGCGGAGTCAATAAAGTCATCTTAATCGGCAACCTGGGATCCGATCCCGAGGTGCGCGACGCGAACGGAGCGCCCGTTGCCAACTTCTCGATTGCGACATCGGAGGCCTGGAACGACAAGACCACCGGAGAAAAAAAGGAGAAGACCGAATGGCACCGACTGGTGCTATGGCGCAAGGACGCAGAGACGGCTGGCCAATATCTGAAAAAGGGCAGCCAGATCTACGTCGAGGGCAAATTGCAGACTCGATCATACGACAAAGATGGCGTGAAGATGTATACGACGGAGGTCGTAGTGCATCGCATGCAGATGCTCGGCCGAGCTGGTGACGGCAGCACCCAAACCCCTGCGGCGGCAGCGCAATCTGCAGCCCCACCGGCTCAGTTCGATGGGGATGACGACCTGCCATTTTAGTGTGCCGGGGGCGCCCGTACCAAAAGGGCGTCCCCGCTTCAGCCGTCGCGGGCGCGTCTACACCCCAAAGCGCACCAAGGACTACGAGGAGCATGTAGCCTGGTGTGCTGTAGCGGCCCGCGCGCGGATCATCGAGGGGCCAGTGTCTCTCGAGCTCGATGTAGTGTTCAAGAGGGCCGGACAGGCCGACCTGGACAATGTTGCTAAAGCCGTAGCGGACGCACTCCACGGCGTCTGCTACGCCAACGATCGACAGATCAAACGGCTGCTCGCACAAGAGCTGCTCCCCGACAAAACCAACCCGCGCGTCGATGTGCGGGTCGAGGAGATCGCATGGAACTGAATATGGAGATCGTCAACAATGACGAGTTAAACTCCACCGAAAAACTGGTGTGGCATTTGCGCGAAACAGGCCAAAGCCAGGTCCAGATTGCGCGGCAATTAAACGTGTCTGAACGGACCGTTTCGAGGGCCGTGAAGATGCTAAACCAGACACTGGCGTCACGACATTCTTGTCCAAACCAGACATCCACGTCACGACATTCTTGTCCTGCCGAATCCGAGCCTAACGCGTCTAGTACTAACTCCTTCGGAGTTAGTGTACAACCCCCCACCCATCCCCACCCCAAATCGAGTGATGAGGCGGAGGACCGACGCGAAAAACTCAAACAACTCGATCAAAACCCAGGCGTCGAGGAGTGGCGAGCCTGGACCGATCCTGGCCTCTGGCGAAGTGCCGACACCAAGATCCGAGAAGATGCGGCTGTCGCT
>Ga0208919_1001009_pt1 | contig 17149 bp, 19 predicted proteins | sample 4_EtaG_FD_184076 | JGI IMG/M metagenome (GOLD analysis project Ga0208919, IMG submission 184076) | Marine viral communities from the Subarctic Pacific Ocean - 4_ETSP_OMZ_AT15127 metaG (SPAdes) (version 3) | ecosystem: Environmental > Aquatic > Marine > Oceanic | place: Pacific Ocean | collected...
CTATCTTCTTAGGCTGTTTTACGTGTTGTTTACCAGCCTTTGTTCCTTTACGTTTTGCTTTAGACGTAGCTGCATACTCAGCAGAACTAAGTGACTTGATAGCAGCTGACGGTAAGTATCTTTCCCCCGTAGCCTTTGGCCCTTGGGTAGAGGGCTTACCTGATTTGGTACGCCACTTTTGTTTAGTCCAGTTTTTAAGACTTCTTTGTGATTTTTTTAGAGCCATTCTTTTTTCCACCTCTTAATTTCTTAAGGTCTGCACCAGTTATTTTATTTCTAGGCGATGCAACTCTAGCTAATTTCTTTTGCTTTGGACTGTATTTTTTCATAGACATATTTATCCCCTACTATTTCTTTTTCTTGGCACTTTTTTTGTACCCTTTCTTTTGATCTTTCATTACTTTTGTTAATGTTTTAGCTTGACCTGCGTGTAACTTGGATGCTTTTTTAAGACCTTTAATAACTTTTTTTAATGGTTTAGTATAATGTGGCATTACTTGTATCCTCCACCTTTTGCTTTATATTGCTTTGCCAGCATTTGGGCCTTGCGACCTGACCATTGTCCAGGCTTTCCCCCTTTACCTCCAGCTTTTATTCTATTGAATAGGTTCTTACGCATCGTAGGTTTAGTGTAATTACCTGCTTCATTTACTTTACTTTTACTTTTCTTTTTAGTAGCCATGTCCTCTCCTTTTATCCCATGAACATAGATCGTTCATGTTCTCTCCTTCTTATCAATCCTTTTAACTTTTTACCTCCAGCGTATACCCATCGTGGAAATTCATCAGCTGCACCAATATAATCTCCCCTGTTTATCTTACGTCTTAGTGTGCTGCTTTGTAGCGCACCACTGCCTAGATTAAATACGAATGAACATAAGGCATTGAACTGTCCATCTTCTAGTGGAACTCGTATATGCCTGATAACTGCCATTTCTGACTTCTTGACATCTCTTCTTAATAAATAGTCTGCCTGATCTTCGTTTATATCAGGGTGATCTTCTTTAACTCTTGTATCATCCATGCCCCAGATAGCCCCGTATCCTATAGTCCAATGTTGTGCAGGACAAAGATACGGGGAGGAACTATAACCCTCGTACAACTTAATTAAATCTAAACCTTCATCAGTCATACGCCTCATAGTATATCCTTAGTTATCTGAGTATAGGTTATTGAAAGTCACAGATGGATCTAGATAGGACTCATGGGATTCTGCTGAGTGTGTCCATTGCGAAGGTGCAAAGTCAGGCACACCCTCTCCTGTTCTCCACAAAGCAGGACTAGTCGCTCTTACCCTATTGTTTGGCAGTGCCACTATATTCCCTGTCCATTTCCCTGCATCCAGTAGTTGGATTACATGGGACTGTTTGTGTTGCGCTGGATCATCTGCTATTTCGTGATCAGTGTAATCCACAGTAAACATATACTTACCCGTGTGAAACTCACCATCTATCTTACACAACCAAGGAGAAGAGCTTACCCTATCCATCACTACTACACTGTGATGTCTAGACTCACAATCCCAAGGCTGACATAGATGATCATCCATTGGTTCGGGCCATTCCTCTACGGGAACATCGGCTACTAGGGCCTGTATTGGCATCCTAGCCCACATTGCACCGCCATGAATGTTTTCGTCAGGGCCATCTTCCCTGTCTATTTCACACCCTGTAAATACTACCTGAAAACTTAGTGACCTATCAGGTATGGTGTTTACTGCGAAGGCTAAAGCGTGAAGGAACTCACCGTGATATGCTTGATGATTACTGGTAAATTCCTTACGCACCCAACATTTAAAGTATGGGATATTACTTATCAGATAGGACATTATCTACGTTTAGCTGCCCCACCCCTTGCGTAACCTTTGGCCTTCTTCATACCACCTTTAGCCATTCCTTTAGCCATCTTTTTCTTTTTGTTCATCATTTTCTTCATTGCCATTTTTTTATTCTCCATTTAAAATATCCTGATAGTATACGTTTGCGTGACAACCACACTAACTTACTTCAGGTTCACACTCACACTTTAAATTATTACCACATTCACAAGTCATGGTTAAAGTGTCAGTATTATCTACTACTATAGTATCACCTTCTTCTACTATTGTATTCTTTTTATTCACGATTTTATTATTTCCTCCGTAAAATACTTTTCCGCTAATCATTGTCTATTCCTCCAAAACTCTTTGCTCTTTAGATACTTATCTTTGTCTACTGGTTTTACTTTAATCCATTTATCTTCTACTAATATTTTTTCACCCTCGTCTTCTATCAATGATCCTGTAGAATCAAACATAGGTTTTTTCATATAGTACTCCCGTTGCATATAATAATATCTGTAGTAACCCATAATAATATTATTATTCTATTTGTTCCTGTTCAAACAAACTATTCATCTGAGTATCCATTTTGTCTTGTACGATCCCACCTTTGTTAAAATCTATTGCGTTAGAAACTTCGCCTTGTTTAAATAATTTTCTCAGTTCAGGTGTTACATCTATTACCCAATATTGCATATTAAATACAAAGGGGTGATTCTCTCCATAACGATTTATGGCATCAATTAACAGTGTCTGTAAATTATCCATTTTGTTTGATTGTTCTAATAGTTCTTTTTCTATTCTATCTCTGTATTGTTTACTTCCTACACCTGCTTTTGATGACATTTTATAGTATGTATTATATTCATTTTTTAATTCTTTTGATAATCTACCTACAGTCTTCATTAGTTTAGTAAGGTTAATAGTTCCCTCAGTACCTAGCCAAGGAAATTTTTCATCACCTTTGGATATAGCTTTTTCATATTCAGCTATCTCTTCACCTATTTTAAACAAAGTACTAGGTTTTTTAATACCTTCATTACTAAGTATAAATTGATTTAATTGAATATTTTCTTTTCGTAAATTTAAATTAATATTGTTTTCTTTTCCAATTTTTTCTATGGTTTGGGGTAATACTCTAGCATAGTAATCTTTAGTTCCTTCTCCTATACCGCCTTTGTATCTAATTGATTGAACCAAATCAGTTGCAAATAGTATTTCATCTGAATCATTTTCTATTGCTTCTTTCATAGCTCTTTTTACACCTAAAGTAGATGCCTGTGGTATTTTACCTTTTCTACCTACAACGGGGATATCTGGAACTATTTGAGGAAAACCCTTAGTTCTTTTAGTTTCTGGAATACCTATTAATGTTTTTAAAGGAAACGCAAGTTTTTTATTATTTTGTAAACGGTTTTTAGAGTAAGCTCTTTTAATTAAAAGGTCTTCATATTCTTTTTCTGTTAAATCACCACGCTTTAAACCTACCGATCCTTTTATTTTACTTAATAGTTTATCTCTTTTTAAATCTTCAGATTTTAATCTTCTGTCTAATGCAATAGCTTCTTCTGTTATGCCATACGCTTTTTCTACCTTTTTAGAAATACCTGTGTCTGGGTTTACTTCGTCTTTTACAATTTTTCCTCCCCCTGAAATATCCGACTGTATTTCTGATACTATAGTTCTTCTAACAGTAGAATCAGGATTAGTTTCATCTGCTGATTTAATAACGTTATTATATAACCTTATGTGAACTATGGGAGTAACATCAATATCTGTTGCCTTTCCATAATGATCATAATTTTTAAAATCTTTTCTAGTAACCATTGGAACCATTGGTTCACGCATATTTTTCATAGCTTCTGTTACAGGTTTAGTTTTTCCCATAACGTCTATGTAAAAACCTTGATCTATTTCTTCTTTAGTAAGAGGTCTTGCTTTTTGTGCAAGAGGCGTACCTACTAGTATTTCTTTGTAAAATCTTTCATCTATGTAAGGTCTAAAATATTTATCGGGTACTCTGTTTCGTGTGGGTGAAGAAATAGCTGAACTTGGTGAAGATACAGCAGTGTTGCTTGATCCCATAATTGATGCTATATTTTCACTATCTTTACGTGTTTCACTAAAGGCTAGGAACTGAGGTTCTCCAACTACCGCTTCAGATTTATCTAATCCTGTTTTAGAAGAAAAACTATTTGAACCAAAAGGCATACTTTCTATTACAGTTGGATTATCAAATTTGTAAATTGTATCTGTAAGTATAAATCTGTTATTATTAACTCTTTTTGTTATGTCTTCTTTAGTGATTTTTTTATCACCTTTTTTTGTGGCTTGATCTAATAGATTTACAAGTCCAAGATTTCTAGCTTGATCTGAAGGTATACTATTTACAAATTTTTTAAAATAACCTGTATCTACTGTGTTTGGTAATTTATCTATTTGTTTTTCAATCTCAGAGGTATACATACGGCTATTAGGAAATAGATACTCTCTTGTATTTATACCCTCATCAAAAGAAAAGATAACTTCATTTGTTTGTGGATCAAAGTACTCATTAGGTAATTCATACGTGTTTAAAGATGTTATGGGCTTTTCAGAATCTGAAAGTTGTTGTCTTTGTACAAAACCATATTTAAGACCCGTTTCCTTTTCCACCCGTGACAAAGCTCTCTCTGTTGGATCTGTCGTTGATGCTAACTTATTTTTATTTATTGATTCGGCAGTATCCCTAGCTATCTTTTTAGCTGTCGCTTTTGGCAATGTTCCAAAGCCTGGTATCATAGCTAGGGCAGTAAGGGTTGCCGTAAGAACTCCAGATCCGTACTCTCCCTTTTCAAACATAGTTTTAATTTCACCAAATATAGGATCTTGAGGAGTGATGGGAAATAACAAACCAGCTATATCTTTCTGATCTAGTTTTTTATCTGGCACAGGTGGAAAAAGAAATTCTCCACCACCTGCTACATCTAATAACATATCTGTTTCTTTAGTTATTTTTCTAAGGTCTTCTTTAGGCTCACCTTTAAAAACCCCTAGTTGATTTGTAGCTGCATCAGATAGCGGATCATCTCCCGTTACGTTAAGCACTTCTTCCATTTGTTGATCTGTTGTTTGCTCTACCATTTTACTTTGTTCGCCCAGTATGCAGCTGACATTTTACCCTTGGCAATATTCTTACCATGTCTAGCCTTAAATGATTTCCTTCGCGCCTTTTGTCTGGCTGACTCACCCTTCTTAGGTTTACCAGCAGTCTTTACGCCCTGTTGTCCAAAGCGTATGAGCTTCTCCTTACCACCCTCCCTAGCTAGTACGGCATGGGATTTAGTAGGATGGTCAGGTGTCCTCTTTGGTTTATTGTAACCAGAGAATGTTTCTTTTCCCTTCTTTACAGTCATTACGAACTACTCCTTGATCTTTGCAAGGCCCTACTTCCAAACCAGAATGAGATGATAGCAGCAAATATGCCTTGCGTTTCTTCATCCCACAGTGTCTGTATAGCCATCTCCCATACAACGCCATCCGTATATATTAGTCCGTATAGCGCAGTGCCTTTGATAACTGCAAACAATGTGAAGAACAGGTATGTTATAACTGGCCTTACACTGGCCCTCAGTCCTGCCATGAAGCCCGTTGACTTCATAGACTGATCGTGTTTGTACAGAGCCTTGCTCTCGCTTATATCAGCCTCTATGTTAAGGGCCTCTAGCTTTTGTGTGTGTGCCATTTTAGATGCCTCTATCTGGCGATCCATCATGGCTAGTTCATGCTTTCTGTCCTGCCAATCAGAGAACATATCGAAGGCTTTAGGTAGCGCAGATCCTGCAAAGCCAATTAATGATCCTAATATTGTAATCATCTTAGTAGCCTTTCCATCTCAGCTTGTTTAAGAAAATATTGTTTTTCCAATACTGTTCTTTCTTCAGCAATAGCATCAAATATTTTTTTATCAGTAACACCCATAAATTCTAGTGCGTCAGAATTGTACAGTTCTGCTCTATATTGTGCCACCACTGTAGATTTTACTTTTTCTATCAGATCTCTTCTTATGTTATCTACCGCCTCTTTTCTACTAGGGTTATCATTTGCTTCTTTCAAAAGATTTTTATATACTCTACTGTCAAATAACTCCTCTAGTCCTTGTCTATATGCGATACCTTCTTTTTTAGATAGGTTGTAGTAAACAAGTGGATGTATTTTCATTGTTTTATTAGACCCAGGAAGTTTCATAGTAGTCTTTGTTATTTTTGGTTTTATACGCAGAGATGCCAACGTAGCAGATAAGTCTGCTGTATCTTCCCTATGCCCTGGTCTTGATATAAAAGTATCACCTAATATAGTAGACATAACAGATCTTTCGGCAGGTTCTGTTCCAGCTAATATAGAGGCACTTCTTTCTCTATCTAGGGTAGAACCAAACTCAGTTATTCTAGGATAAAATTTTAAATCTTCATCAGCCTCACCTATATACTCTCTTACTCCAGGAATCTTAGAGGTTGCTTTTATTACAAACAAACGCAATGCATCCATATCTATATATGCATCCTGTATTATAGGATCATAAAAGAAATTACTTTTTTTAGTACCATCAGGATTTACTTCTGCAAATGCTTCTCCCATACGGGATACTATGTTAGGCACTGCTCCACCTAATACACTACCGCCTGTCTTTGCTACCGCAGCTGCAAAAGTATCCAATGGATCTTGATCTTCTCTTCTAGGAGAATACAACGTACTCATTATTTCACCCATACTTTTTAAGTATGTTTTGTCAGAGATCATGTTAATAATGTTTAGACCCATTTTTGTAAAAACAAACTTTGCGTACACGTATCCATTTCTTCTTGCAGCAGGTGTTAGTTCTGCTTGTGCCAATTCATTTGTTATAAATTGAAAGTCTGCTGCAAGACCTGCAATTTGTGAGAAGGGGTCTAGTCTAGATATTGGATAGTATTTATACTCAGGCCCTAGCTCTGTTTCTTGTAGTATCCTGTACGAGTAGGGCCTCCAACCTGATTCCGCTAATCTCTTACGCTCCGTAAAATCAGTAGGGCCACCTCCAGTAATCATACCTGTTTGTGCTGCAAAATACGCACCTGTTAGATATGTCATACCAGTTATCTGCTTATTTATTCTTCTATCTTTTATTGCATCTTCTCTTCTTAGCAACTCTCTGTATCTACGTTCTTCTGTTTTTGTTAATGTGCTTCTATCAACTTTAGATAGCCTTTTTAGTGATGCTCTATTATCCCTTGCTTCTTTACTTAATAGACCAACAGGTGTTCTTTCCAAAGTATATGCAAGTAAATTTAAAGGTGTACGAACAAAAGGCATAAGGGCTGTTCCTAGACCTATACCACTTTTATTTAATGTCCTACGAAAAGACTCACCTGCTTTTGTTGCCCAGTTTTGTTGTTGGAAGGTAGCCTCTAACATTTCCTGTTCTGCATCATCTAACATTCTTTTTGTAGGATTTTGCACAAGATACTCTACCATTTCAGATGCTGACAAATTCAAGGGGTCATCTTTGTCTGTCATTCCTGGGAATGTAAATCTTTTTTCATCCCAAGTAACATTTACGGTTCTAGTCTGTGGTGTTAAAGTTCTTGCAGTTGCTTTTGAATAGTCATCTTTTAATTGCATATTGTAGCTACCGCCATTTTTCTTTATTTCATATTTCATGGCTCTTACTTGTTTGTATGCAATTTCATATAAAGCAGCATTATCTGCTATGGATTTAAACATAGTATCAAATGCAGACATGGTGGTTGTAGGAAGTCTAACAAATCTACCCACAACTGTAGGTATAGCTCTATTACTTGCAGCTTCACCTATTTCATATCTACTATATCTAGGATCTGGTGCTACTTCTGTTCTAAAAGTTTCTCTAAATAGTTTTATTGTTTTGCCCATATTAGATACAGATGCTCCATAATCATGTAGTATCTTATCTTTATTCTCATTATATAAGGCTTGATAACCACCTTCGTAATTTTTTATTACTTCTTCAACGTCAGTAGATACTTTACCATTTACTTTATACATACCTCTTTGAATATTTAATATCATTGCGTCTAAAACAACAGGGTGTTTAAATCCTCTTTTAGATAAAATATCTATAGTTGCACCTACCCTAGCTTTTTCACCACCACTAAATTTACCTGTAGACATACCTTTTATTCTGTTCCAAACATCTCCAAACGTCATAACAGTAGAAGGATCTACATCTGATCCTGTAAGTCTAGATCCCATTAAACGTAATTGTCCACGGGTTGCACCTATACTTCCTTCTATTGCTGTTCTAGCCAGTTGCACACCTAAGTTACCAAACGTATTAACAACATTGGTGTCAGGAGCAGATAGAATAGAATTATACCAATACTCTCCTATTGCGCTCTTTACTTTGGATAAAGGCCCGTCCTCTGCCTGTATAGTCTTAAATGTTTTCAGTCTGTCTTCTAAACTTAGTACGTCATCACGGGTCATTACATTTACAAGCTCATCAATATCTTTACCTGCTGTCTCTAGCATCTCTGATAAAAATTTAGCTTTTGCCATGTTACCTATATTTATGTTGAAAGATTGTGACAATCTACCTGACTCGTTAGCAATATTGTTTACTGTAGATTGCATAGTTTCAAAAGCAAATAGCTGTTGCACATACGCAGCCTCTAAATCTGTGGTAGGTACACCTGCTTTTTTTGCGTCTTTTAGTTGGTAGGCTAAATCATATGTAACATCCATAGTATCTAAAAGCATTTGTCTTGCAGCTAAAGCGTATGCTGTTGCCCCTTCTAACCCTGCTCCTAATTGTACTGCACCCTTATCATCTGTAACTATTTTTAATAGTGACTGATTTTCTAAAAGCACACTTTGCATAGTGTCTACGTTATCGTGATTTAATAATGAGGCAGCTTCTTCTAATGATTGTTTATTACCTTTTTTAGGGGGCCACTCTTCTCCTGCCTCTTCTGCTTTTCTTTTAAGAGCATTGCCCGTTTCATTTATTAAATTGTATACTTCCCATTGAGATGAGTTTATTCTATTTAAATTTATAGAACCTACATATTTATTTAAATACTCTTCATCATAGCCTTTTTTACGTAATGTTTCTTTTATTCTTAACATACCAGAAGCATTTAATATTTCATCTTTTTGATTAGGCAGGTTTGCTTGTGTAGACAATTTTTCTAATTCGTCTATTGTCATTTTGCCTGATTTAGTTTTTTTGCCTACTCTAGATGCAACTGTTCTTCCTAAAAACGTAACACCTGCTATGCCTTTTTCTACAACTACACCTATTCCAAAACCCTCTGCTGCCATTTTAAGACGCTCTACTATTTCAGGATTATCTTTATTTACTTTTAGCAACTCTCCAATATCTTTTACTATAGGTACTTCAGTACTAGCTGCTAAATCACCAAGTCTAGGGTCATACGGATCAAACGTAAGTTGTTCAGCTATTGCAGCAGCTGCACCTATTTTAGCAGATTTACCTTTTGCAACTGACACTGCCCTCTTTCCTAATTGTGAGTTTAGTAAATTAGTTGTACCTTTAGTAAGGGTTTTAGACATAGATGCCCAGTTGCCTACCATTTTGGCTACGCCCCCACCTAGTTTCAATATACGAAAAGCAGGTATCATTCCTATACCAAATTGACTAACACCAGACGCTAAATTACCTGCCGTAGTTTTTGGTGCATCGAACGTGTTCTTATACTCTTCGGGTTGTATAAAATCATACTCTGTTCCAAAGAAACGATTTACAACATCCTCTTCAATTGCATTCCCTGCCCTTTGCCCTAGTTCATACATAGAGCCAATACCTTCAGATAATCCGTACAAAGTTCCTTGAGCTACGTCTTCAAGAATACCTACGTCCTCGTCTGATTCTTCTTCAGGGGTCTTACCGTCTATTTGTTCTCGCGCTGTTTTACTTATGTTTTCTGGTGTATAGGCCAAGGGGTCTTGAAGCCTTTGTAGTGCATCTCTTTCGTATTCTTCTAGTAATTCCCTTTGAGAAGGAGTTAATTCAGCCATGTATTTTTTCCTTACTTTAATCTCGTGGTGGTGGTGGAGTTGTCAACGATGTACCTTGAGCATTTCGTAAAAATGTTTTTCCCATTTCTTGAAGCATCTGATTATAGCTGGTTAATTCTTGAGAATATATTCTTGGAAGAGTAATAATTAAATTTTCTACAAATTTTATAGTTGCTTCTTTTTGTTCTTTAGGCATAGTATTTGTGATAGGAAATTGTTGTTTAATGACATTTTTAATAAATTTCATATCGCCTGAATCAGCATATGCTCTAAACACACTGTCTAATTTTTGATTTAAACCACTACTCTCTCCGTATACGTTTCTTCTTTGTTGATTTTTTGCCTCTGCTTCTTCTTTTTCTCGCTCTCCCATGCCCTCTACAATATCAATTCCTTTAGGAATGAAAAAGCCCATTTTTTGTGCATATTTTTTATACGTTTCGGATATTTTAGGAAACATTTGTAATTCTTTATCTTTAATTTTCATAACTCTTTTTAAAGAAACATTTTTATCTGGCAAACTTATACCCCTAGTAGGTGTACTGTACGCATAATCAAGATCGCTTTTTCCAAATGCACCTCTACCCTTAGTACTTATTTTAGCTTCAGCAGCTTCCATTACTTTGTCTGAGCCAGTAGCTCCACCAAATATAAGACCAGCTAATGTCTGCAATGTATCATCTGTATCAGGAGTTACTTTTGCTGAAGGTTTTTGAGACGTAACTGTAGGAGATCGTAGGCTACGAACCATACTTGATACATCTCGTTGTCTAGGCTTATATATATCTGTTGGATCCATGTTGTTTTTAGCTGCCCATTCAGATATAAAAAATCCTGACTTACCTCTTTCACTATCTTCTTGTAGTGTTTTTAAAAGTTGCTTATAGTTGTCTTTACTGGACAACCCATAAGCTATATAGTCATCTGGCAAGTTTGGGGCTAAACCAACTAAACTATTTGCTTCACTAAGCATAGTATTATATAGTTTTGCATCAACGGCCTTATTCTTTTTTATATTTGCTTTTAGAATAGAGTATTGATCTAATACATCTTTTCTGTATTGCTCATCTCTTTTCTTTATGTTATCAGCAATTGTATCACCTGCTGTAAGCACAAAGTTTTGACTAAATTCCTTTAAGCCTGACATTAACCCCATTGTATTATCCCATCATTAAAGCTGTTTGTTGCTGCTCGTCTTCTTCTTCTTCTTGCTCTGGCATCTCTTCGCCCATATCGTCCATAGCCATCATATCGTCCATGCCATCAGGTGGAGCCATCATGCCAGAAGGTTCACCCATGTCATCATCTTCTTCCATTTGCATAGGCATATCTTCTTCCCCTGATGCATCAGCAGACAATTTAGATAGAACCTCTTCTATTCGCACTTGATCTTGCATATCGGCCCCATCATCTCTTCTAGCTGGAGTTATCTCAGCCTCTTGCGCTATTAGAAGAACCATATCCGTAACAGGCTCTTTTAAGATGACTCCTGTATCAGGAGATATTTGCCCCATCATAAATGAGTTCATCAGAAGACCCTCTACAATAGCGTCTACTGTAATTTCCATCTCAAGAAGTTTTACTATGTTCATAAGATTTGTTTCGTCATTTAACAATTTATCATATAGATACATATAAAACTCATCAGGATCAGGAAAGTCAGCAGGTGTTTCAAAAGGAACAGACCCTAGTTCTGCATCCTCTCTAGCCAAAGATTGACCAGGTATTGCTGATTCAAATGTTTCTTCAAATTGCATATCTTCCATTACCATAATTATACACTCCCCATGTCTGACGGTAGTTTATTACTTTGTATTAATTTTCTTATTTCTTCTTGATATATCCTAGCTGGACTATTAGTTTCGTTTGTGTTTACTATAGTAGGCATAAACGTACCTTTTCTTCTTTCACGAATACTACGTGCTTTTCCTATATCTGTTGTAGGAACTCTACTAAAAGGATTTAGTAACACCATTATATTATCTCCTTAATTAATATTAAATCCAATTTTGTTTAATATTGCCTTACCACCAGTTTCAGTACCTGCTATATTTGCAAATACTTTACCTAATATACTACCTGCTGTTCCTAAGAAACTGCCACCACTGCCTTCTTTTTTAGCTCTAACAGATGCCTCTGCCTGTAATGTAGCTACGGCTAGATTGTTCTGTCTCTGCATATCATTTTGACCCGATTGATAAATATAATCAGCCTCATCTCTAGCCAACTGTACAAGATTATTTAGCGCAGTATTAGATCTATTAAGAATATTAGTTGCGTTAAACTGGTTTGCTGCATTTATGGCTGCGGTATTTGCGGTATTTACTTGTCTCCTAAATACAGCGTTTGCTTGTGCTATTGCTAATTGATTTCTAGAATAGAACTCATCTTTTGCCCTAGCAGTGTTTACATTAAATTGTGATATGGCATTTGCCTGACCTGCGTTAAATTGAGATATAGCAGTTCGTTGACTAGCGTTGTTTAAATTTACTGCCTGTTGTAAATTACTAAAGAATTGATCTGTCTGGTTTTGACTAGTTGCGTTAAATTTACGAGATGCATTTATCTCCGCTGCATCAGTAAACAGGCTCTGCACTCTGTTCTGTGTATTTAATACGGCTGTCTGTTGTCTAATATCCAACTCTTTTATGTCAGCAGTTAATAGGTTTGCTGCGTTTGTTATTTCTGCCTGTTGCCTGTTACTTAGGTTTTGTTGTTGAAACTGTGCATAGATCTGTGCATCTGCTTGTGCTAAAGGTAGTCCTGATTTAAGTGCAGTCTCTAATAGCATCTCTTGATATACGCCACTAGATGCCGTTATACCTCTACGAGCCAGTATGCTCTCTGCCCCTTGTATTGCGTTTGCTGCCCAAGGTGGTACGGAGTCACCTGCAAAGTCCTCCATTATAATACCTAGTTGGCCCTTTACAGTTGACCTTTCATCTACCTGTTCCTGTTGCGCTCTTACTAAACGTATGTCATTTAAAAACTGCTCTGCTTCCATGTCTTGTTGCGCTATCGCATCTGCTACTGTTTGTGCAGTAGTTAAGTTAGTTGCAGTTCTATCTACCTGTTGTGCGTCTGTTACACCTGCTAGTGTTTGTCCTGCTGCTAGATCTCTAGTTTGAAATGCAGGGTCTGTCCTATCTATACTTGTTCCTGCTGCATTAGGATCTATCATTGCTGGGGTCAGTCTTGCCCCTGATGGTAAGTTTGCGGTCGGGTCTTGCGATATATCTGTCTGTACACCTTTGGCACTTTGATAACCAAACGGATCTACTAGTCCTCTTTGCCCAGATGCATCTTGTATAAATGCTTGAGTAGTCGCGTCTGTAGGTGTTCCTTGAAACCCTTGATTTATAGCAACTGCCCTAGTATCTAACTGTTGAGTTGTGACGTTAGGGTTTACGGATGGATCGCCTAATCGCTGATCTACTATCTCACCGCCCAATAAATCGCCACGTATCTGAAATGACTGTTGCCCCGTAGTAGGATCAGTGGTAACAACTGGATTACCTTCCTCATCAAAGTTAAATAGATTAGGATTTGTAGTAGGCGTAGGCCCACCTTCAGGTACTACAGGTGCTGTAGGGTCTGGTGCATCGCCTTCTGGATCTGGTAAATTACCTGCTGCTTCTCTTATTTCAGCGTCAGTAAGATCACGGTACTCGCCATCATTACCTAGACTAGGATCAAATATTTGTGGTCTTGCCATATCACTTTCTCTTTCTTTTTATCTTAGCCCACCCTTGGGTCTGGAGTAACTGGCCCTAGCGCACCTACTTGCCCCTGTTCAGCTACGTCCATGAGGCCCCTGTTTATGTTTTGAGTAGCGGTATTTTGCGCTCTCTCCGCAGCTAATACGGCAGGTAAAGATCCTGCTACTGGTGCAGCTTGTGCCATCATACCCGTTGGTGCAGGTACGCCTGTAAGTTGCTCTGCTATTCTATTTGTTTGTAGGCCATATGTGTTTGCTAGGTCTTTTAACTCAGTGGCGCGAGTATTTAATGTTGATAGAAGATTTGCCCTATCTGCATTTGACAGGTTCTCAAAGTTAGTTAATTGATTTGTCAATGCAGTTAAATCGCTACCTATAGCTGAAGCCTGACTCCCTACGCCACTTATAGCACCTGTTAGCCCTGTTTGTCCAGCCATTAGACCTGCCTGACCTGCAAATAATCCTGTTGGTTCTCCTCCAGTTTGCTCACCTGTAAAACCAACTTGTCTACCTACAGCAGATACACCTTCTCCTAAACCTTCTATTCCTTGTAATGTTGTTTTTTGCCCTTCAAATAATGTTGAAGGTTGCGTTATACCAGGTTTTAACTCACCAGCAGTTCCAATACGCCCCGTTATATCTGTCTGGCCTTCTGCCAATCCAGCAGTCTGCCCCATGAGAGTTGCAGGTTGCCCTTCGGCCCTAGTGCCTATATCACCACGTATTGCAGTAGTATCTGCCTGTACGTCACCTATATCTTCTGTTACGGGTTCTAAATCAGTAGCGGTAGCTGGTGTGGGGGCTGGAGTAGCTGTTCCTACTACGGGGGGTGACATGAGAGAGGGTTCTCTGTTTTCTATTTCTGTAAGTCTATTTAGTACAGGAGCTAAAGCCGTAGTTAATGCAGATGCTATATCTGAGGTATCATCTCCTCCAGTATCTCCACCAGTATCTCCACCAGTACCACCACCAGTACCACCAGTATCTCCACCAGTACCACCAGTATCGCCACCAGTATCGCCACCAACAGGAGGCGTTATACTTATACCAGTTACAGGATCAAAACCTGCATTACGTTCAGCCGTAACTACATTTACTAATTGTTCTGCACCTGTTCTACCTTCTGCTACACCATCAGCGATAGCGTGATTTATTACTGCATTTCTAAAGGCATTTGCATATTGTGGAGTATTATTTGCAAACCCTGTAGCAGCTGCTTGCGCTCTTGCACTATTACCAACATCAGCATTTCTACCTGATATATACCCTAATAATGCTTCTTGTAAATTGTTTGTAATTGGCATCTTACTTTCCCCTCTCTAATACTTTATCTAACTTATCTTCTAACCTATGAAGAGCTTCTGTAACCATACGCATATCTTCTCTTAACTCTTGCTTAGTAGAGTAATCTTCTCTAGTTCTATTTAGGAGTATGTCTATTCGTTTAACTTCTCCCATAAGATTTCTAAACCACCATATAGCAGGTGCAATCACCAGCGTTAATACTACGTTCCAAAAAATTACTGGCGATATTTCTTCCATTAGTCCTTATCCTTTTACTATAATTTCTGTTGCAGATATTGCCGTACCAGCTACTACACTAGGACTATCTGCACTCGTTCCTAACGTACCGTCAGTCTGTACGAAATATGTCTGACCTGCTGTCAAACCTGATTGATGTTTGTTTACTGTGCCTACTACATCTATCTCTGCAAAACTTTCTTCTATTGTAATTAAATTACCCATACCATTACCATGAGAAGTACAGTAGTATTGACTTGGCTCTGTTGCATCTATAGGTACGACAATAGTTACTTTAGCACCAGCTTGTCCTGCTGTACCTGTAACAGTTACGCCACTAGTATATTGACTTCCTCCTGTATTTTTAAAATGCAGAGGATGACCACTGTTAGAACTATCTGCCTGATCGAATATATATGTGTGACCTCTTAGTAATTGTATTGGTGGATTACTTAAACCATTTAAGTAGAATACATTACCTGTACCTCCACCGCCATACAAAGCACCAGAAGCTACTGTTACTGTATATGTTTCTGTAGCACCATGAAATGAACAGGCATTAGATAATCCTATGTAGTTTTCTAATGTTAAATTATTAGAAGTGCTTGATGCTTGATAAACTGCTGTTGTTCCTCGATCAGAATTTGCACTATCTTTCCAGCTAATTACACTTCTGTTAGCATTAACATCATATGCTAAAGCTATTCCTCTACCACTATTAGTTGAATATGCAGAGTCAAAAGTAAGGGCTGTTCCAAAACTTATAGACGTACTACTAACAGTTCCTACATTTACTTTACCTGCACCATTATTGTCACCTCTATCTATATAAGCAACAATAATTTTATTAATACTAGTATCAAAAACAGCTGCAATTTCTTCTGTTTCACCTGTTTCAAACACAACTTCTGATCCAAAACTTATACCCGTTCCAGAAACTGTGCCTACAATAGCAGTGCCTTGATTTGAATTACCTTGATCTTGATAAAAAAGTACAACTTTATTACTATTACTATCAAAAGCAGCACTTTGTTTTTCTGTAGTAGCACTATTATATACAACTTCTGATCCAAAACTTATACTAGTGCTTGAAACTGTGCCTACAATAGCTGTACCGTAGCTAGAGTTACCACCATCTCTATAACTAATAACAACTTTATTTTCATTACTATCAAAAGTAGAAGCTATCCAATCTGTACTACTTGTGTTAAAATTAGCAACAGATCCAAAACTTATACCTGTTCCAGAAACTGTACCTACGATAGCTCTTCCGTAATTTGAAGTCCCTTTAAATGCAATAACAACTTTATTACTATTGGTGTCAAAAGTTGTAGCAGTATAATGCCCTATTGCTGCACTTTCAAACACTACAGGAGTGCCAAAACTTATATTAGTTCCAGACACCGTACCAACAACAGCCGTACCATAATTAGAGTTACCGCTATCTCTATACACAGTAACAACTCTATTACTATTACTATCAAATGTACTGCTATTATAGAAACCAAAATTGGTTGTATATTCAGCAGCAGTACCATAACTAATACTATTGTCACTAGTATCTATTGTTCCTACGTTAGCTGTACCATCATTTGATCCATCTTGGTTTATATAAAGAGTAACAACTTTATTATTACTACTGTCATATACATTTGTTATGTATGAAGATTCATTACTACCATTAAAAAGAACATCTGACCCAAACTGTTGTGATATAACAGTTTGTGCAACTTGCGTAACAGTACCAGTGCTATTAACTAATACAGGCTTACCATTTGCTATTGTGCCAGTTGGAACAGCTTTGTATCTACCAGACATATCTGTTACCCTTTCACAATCAATGTAGAACCAGCTACTGCTGTTCCTGCTGTTACTGATGGACTATCTGCTGTCTCACTTAATGTACCATCTGTCTGTACAAAATATGTTTGGGCTGGTGTTAAGTCTTCTAGTGTTCCAGCAGGTGTTAGAACTACAGCAGTTCCGTAGTTACTGTTGCCCTCATCCATAAATGCTAAAACAGCTTTTTTTAAATTACTATCAAAAGTAGCAGTT
>Ga0208919_1001010_pt1 | contig 17138 bp, 17 predicted proteins | sample 4_EtaG_FD_184076 | JGI IMG/M metagenome (GOLD analysis project Ga0208919, IMG submission 184076) | Marine viral communities from the Subarctic Pacific Ocean - 4_ETSP_OMZ_AT15127 metaG (SPAdes) (version 3) | ecosystem: Environmental > Aquatic > Marine > Oceanic | place: Pacific Ocean | collected...
ACATATTTACCATCACGCTTGTTAACTTCTGGTGATAGCTGTCCCAAAATTTTTAAGAAAGGTAACGCAAGATCTTCTTGCGATATATTTTGAGCACCTTGTTGTGCATCAGCTTCAAATAAATTTGTTGCTAACGCTCCTTCTTTTTTCGTTGCTACTTGATTCATGTTACTTGTTCCTTTTTATTGTAGTTTTATTTTCAGAGTAAACTCCGAAAATTTCCGTTGGCATTTCTTTCCCTGCCTCAATACGTTCACGGACTAACGCTTTCAGAGTCATGGGTTCTACCTTCATCTTTTGTGTTGGTTGAAACCCTTGACCCTTCGCAAGTTCAGCGTAGGACGCTGCCTTGTTATCTTCGTTACGACCAAAAGACACCGAGATCTCGTTCTTAATGATATCTCCTAGTCCATTGTTACGAAGCCAGTTAAACGCCGTTTCTTTATTCGCTTCCGTTATGGTAGCTCGATACGTCGTTGAAACTTTTAAGTGAGATCCATCTTGCAGTTTTAATTCTGCTAGCCCCATCTCACTCATCATTGTCGGTATAATATCTCCAGAGATTTTTTCAATCTCTTTCTTTGTATTTTTAATATTATCCTCTTGTAGTTGTAATCTACTTTGTAATGATTCTAGTTTTTCCACTTGGTCTGCAAGTGACTGAATATTTTCAGTTTTCTTCATTGCATCTTGTTGATCTGCTTCAAAATTAATTGTCATCTATTTTTCCTTTCTCGTACAAATTAATTGTTATTGGATAGTATTTTGCTTCTTGTCTATCCCACTTTAGTAAATGATATCTACCATTTGTAATATCAGAAACTAAAGAACATGCTATACCTATGATAGCAGGATCACCAGTGCATAATATGTAATCTTCTTTCTTAAAATTTTTTAATTTTTTTCTTAACTCAAAGATAAGAGGACCTGGTGAAAAAATTATTTGTGAAAATTCTGGTAGTAAAAATTCTAATTTTCCAAATTCTTCCGCACCTAAAATATTTATTCTAGGTCTACCATACCTTGTTCCAGGTATCTCTTGAATAACATAAACTATTCTTTCTGACATTATGACTTGACATATAAGGTATCCTGGATTATATGTCAACCTTAGAAAGAAGAAAATATTATGAATTATAAATTTAAGACGAAGCCATACAAGCATCAATTGACTGCTTTAGAAAAGTCATGGAACAAAGAAAACTATGCGTATTTTATGGAGATGGGTACAGGTAAAACAAAAGTATTAATAGATAATGTTGCCATGTTATACGACAAAGGTAAAATTAATGGTGCCTTAATTATTGCACCTAAAGGTGTTGTTAAAACTTGGTATGAACAAGAACTACCAACACACTTACCAAATCATATTGAAAATGTGACCGTATTGTGGCAACCAAATATTACAAAAACACAACAAGAAAAACTTGAAACATTATTTGAAATAGAGACTGCACTACACATTTTAGTTATGAACGTAGAAGCCTTTAGTACAGACAAGGGTAAAAAGTTTGCAGAAAAATTTGTAGCTAGTCATAATACTTTAATGGCTGTTGATGAATCTACTACAATTAAAACACCTTCAGCTCGTAGAACTAAAAATATAATAGCTGTTGGTAAAGAAGCAAAATACAAAAGAATACTTACAGGTTCACCTATCACAAAGAACCCTCTTGATTTATATAGTCAGTGTGAGTTCCTTGATCCGTGGTTATTGGACTTTACATCATACTACGCGTTTCGTAATCGTTATGCAGAAATGAAAACTATGCATCTTCGTGGTCGATCAATACAGGTTGTTAGTGAATTTAAAAACCTTGGTGAGTTGTCTGATACGGTGAAGAACTTTTCATACAGGGTATTGAAAGAAGATTGCCTGGATTTACCACCAAAGAACTTTATCAAAAGACATATACAACTTACACCAGATCAAAAGAAAGTGTATCAACAAATGAAGAAAGCAGCCATGGCCGTGTTAAATGGTAAAGTTACTACGACTATGACTGTGCTTACACAGTTGATGCGTCTACATCAAATAACTTGTGGTTATGTAACAGCTGACGATGGTTCTGTGCAATCTGTTGAAAGCAATAGAATGAATGAGTTAATGTCTATTCTTGAAGAGACAGAAGGTAAAGCTATTATCTGGGCTAACTATCAAATGAGTGTTGGAGATATTATACAACAACTTACAAAGAAGTTTGGTGATAAATGTTATGTGCACTATTATGGTTTGACACCACAAGAGATAAGACAAGAAAATATTAAACGTTTTCAAACTGATCCAGAGTGTAGATTTTTGATTGGCACACCACAAACAGGTGGCTATGGTATTACACTTACACAAGCAAACACCGTAATTTATTATTCTAATGGTTACGATTTAGAGAAAAGACTACAATCAGAGGATAGAGCACACCGTATAGGTCAGAAAAAAACTGTAACATATATTGATATCATCGCTGAAGATACAGTTGATGAAAAGATTGTAAAAGCTTTACGTGATAAGATTAATATTGCGTCTGAAGTTATGGGTGAAAAATTAAAAGAATGGATCTAAACTAGATCTACAGCTCTACCAATAATTGGTTTGTATTTTGTTTTTTTATCTTCTTTGTAAGCTCTCATGTATTGTGCTCTTGGTTGAAACTCTACGTAAGATGCATGAATCCACCCCGAGTTTGGTTCACCTGGAGTATAGAACTCGAGTATTAGCTGATCTGTCGTGCAGTTCATCTTGATCCAATCAGCAACTTCAGCGTTGTCTACGCCAACACATTCGAAGTCTGCGGCCTCGGCTTTGGCATGCTGTGAATTTACAGAACTACCTATAGCTGCACATAATTCAGGGGACCTGTATCCGCTAGTTACTTTAACTCTACCAAAGTGGTCACGTACTGGCTGCAAAATATTTTCACACAATGCTTTTAGTTTTTCTATTTGATCTGCATTTGGATTGTTATCTATATCCAAACGTATAGCTGTGTCTGATTTAGTAAGCTCTAGTAAGCTGAAGTTTCGTGAGAGATTCATTATTTCATGTAATTCATGATTAAAGCTAAAATGAGTGATCCCATTCCTCCTACAATCATGTATTCAATTCTTCTAATACGTTCTTTCATTTCTTTTATTTGTTCGAACGTTTGTTTCTGCATTATTCTACAAAGTTTTTCATGGTCTTCTATTTTCTGTAATGCAGATCTTTTAGCCATTATTCTGTGACCCCCGCCACAAAAGATACCCGATAGGACACGCCTATCATACCGCCCAAACTTTTAATTTTATTTTTCATTATGTAGTCCTTCTACCAGCGATAACTCGCTCTTCAGGTGATAATAGAGCTTCTTGTGTACGTGTCAAGTTAGTTGTGGGGTTTCTTAGTTGTGTCATTTGCACGTTTGGCATTGGCGTATTTGGTAATGGTGGTGTTTGTATAGGAGCTTCACCAAATATATTTTTAATATTATCAAGATTAATTGACGGTTGTTTTGGCTTCTCTATCGGTGTTTCTTCAGGTTCAACAACATTTAATTTTTTATTTTTATATTCTCTTACAACTTTTCTAAAATCTAATTTAGGATAAAAATAATTTCTGTTTACTATTTCATTTCTGTCTCTTGCAAATTTTTGTGCGTCTTTTAATCTTTTCTCCATTCTACCTTCATATCCTGTATACGGAATGTTTTGACCTCTTAACAATCTAAATGCATTTTTAGAAGATATACCTCTATCTTTCATAACTTTTATTAAATCACTTCTCTTAGCTCCTGCTGCAAGTGCGTCTTGTAATACAATATAAAACTCTCTGTTAACTTTTAATTTTTCATCTTGTATTTGTCTAAACTCATCCACCAAAGCTTCTGGTCCTCTTTGTCTAAAATTTTGTAAACTAAATAATTTTTCTGTTGATGTAACCAATCTAGATTTTTTATTAAAGTCAGTGACTTTGTATTGCATACTTCTTGGTACATCGACGTTAATTATTCTAACACCAGATAACAATGCAAGTAATTCATCTTGTAAATTTGCAGGAGTTCCACCTCTTTTTATATCAGCTTGTGCTGCTTGAAATGTTTTATCAATTGTAGTTACTGCTCCTGGTTCAACACCTCTAATAATGTGCACTAAACTTTTTGTAACTTTTTCACCACCTGAATCTGTTGGTGAGTAAACTAAAGCTCCTGTTTTTGTTACACCACCTCTATTACCAACAAATAACTCAGCTGGTAATACATCTGTAAATCTTTCAAGAGCGATTGATTGTGTTAAAAAAGGATCTACAAGAGTTCTTACTGGTCCTTTTTCACCAAAAAATAAATCAAATACTGTAGACTCAACGTCTTGTTGTTTTAACTTACCTTCTTTTATTGTTTTAAGTAAAGCTTCTATTGGTTGTGTTACAACATCGTAAGGACTAAAGTATGAAAAGTTTACAGCTTTACCCACACCATCTTTCCATTTATTTATAGGTAAGATAGTTGCTCTTGAGTTCCACGGTGCAGCTAGACTTCTCTTGTACGCTTCTAGTTGTTCTATTGTAACTCCTGACAAACCGCTCGCTAAACCCAATACTCCTTTTGATGCACCACCTAAAACCGTGTATGCACCCAACATTCTTCTAAGTCCCATTTGTCTTAATTTAGGATTTGCAGATGTTGCCTCTTTTGCACCTATGGTTAATATATTAAACGTGGTTCTGATCATCTCTGCAGGAAAAGACACAAAGTTACCAAACGGTAGTTTTCTTAAACTCTGTATGACTTCAGGAACTTTACTATACGTTGGATATGTGTTTCTAATGTACCATGCAGCAGCCTCTTCAGTGGCTTCATCTAATGTTTTTAGTTTACCGGCGTTTACACCAAAATTATTTCTTCTCATAAACTCTCTACCAACTATTTCTTTGTACCATTTTGCTACATCTGATACATTATTAAACAACGGTCTTAGTTGAGCTGTCACATAAGTGTGTCCATACCATTTCCATAAATTATCACCACCTGCATATACTCTTGTTGCAGTCTTACCAAAGTTGCTTAATTTCTGTCCTACGTTCTGTGCAAACTCATCATTAAGAGCAAATTTACCCTCTGACAATGAACGTATAATTTTATCTAAACTTGTAATTCCTCTTGTGTCTTTTATCTCTCTGAGAACAGCCTGCAGCTCTGATGCTACAATATTTTCGTCAATAACACCTAATTCTATTTTTCTTCTTATGTTATTAAAAAACTGTTCCTCATTAATTACTTTACCGGCACCAAATATGTCATCAGCCACCATTTTTATCGCTTCAGATACAGATGCTCTGCCACCTATGTGTCCATTCGCTAATGGAAACAGACCAGCAGATGTCACGTTTCTGACCTGTGTCACAGGGGATAGAACTGTTTTACCATATTGAGCTGCTACTTTTAATTGTAAGAGATTTCTATAAAAACCAGATTGTATCCATCGGTCAACTCCCGTGTTTGTGCCTCTAAATGCCTGCACAAATTCAGGTGTTGCATATAGTTTTGACATGTTTGATTTCATCAAACCTAGACTTTTTAAATCACCTATCTTTTGGGTATCAAAAAATCTTTTAGCAGTAGCTGCACTCTCACTTGAGAATAACCATCCTTCTTTTACTCCTATGTCTGCAAGTTTATCCATAGACATTTTGTTTATAGATTGTGTAATTGCATTGTTAGATGTTAACATAACAGAAGATCTTAAATTATTTTCTTCACCTAATAATTTTTTAATTACATCTGGTAATTCATCACCTGTTCTAACTAAAGTATCTAATCGTAAATCTTTTTTTGCTACTCTTCTTATAACATTCAATGGATCTGCACCATCTTGTTTACCTGCTCTTAGTATACCATCCACTGTTGTTTCTGCCATTTCTTTTAAAGCCTGTTCATTTGACATCTTAGGTGTCTTAAGTGTTTTAATTGCGGACTCTCTTAAATCTTTATTTGCTTTTACAACATTTTTTAAAACCCAATTTACTGCATTTTCTTTTATTTTTTTATCTGGTTGATACGCAGGATTTGTAAATATAGAAAAAGATCTACGCATGTATGATTTTAAATTTTTTAAAACATATTGTTTTAAATCGCCTTCAGGTAATAAGTTTCCAAAGTTTTGTTTAATTCTTACTAACTCGTCATTTAGTCCTTGAGCCGTGGTCTGTAATTCTTTTGGCAATGCAGACTTCTGTGTTTGTCCTTTTAAAAAAGATAAAACTTGATCAAGATAATAATCTTGACTTGCCTTCGACGTTGTTTTTGTATTGTATTGATCTTCAAAGCTTTTAGCTAAATTGTATGCTTTCTTTTCAATAGACTCTAAATACTTTTCTATTTTTCTTTGATCTCCTTTGATAGCTCTTGCTGCATCAGATGTTATTTGATAACCAAGCCCTGTCTTTTTACCAAGTGATCTAAAATAAGATAAAAAATTATCTAGTCGTCTTAGTTTTCTTTCCACAGGATCTAAACTATCTGTTGAAAATAATCTCCAGTTTGCAAACTCTGGTAATTGTTTTTTAGGATTACCAGTGATAACTGTAGACAAAGCTTTATCTATCACAAAGTTACTAGCGTTTCTTATTTTTTTACCAACAGGTGCTGGTATCGCTTTTGCTCCAAGATACGTGATCGGTGTTACAACCGCTTTATCTACTGCTTTTAAACCTATACCAGCCACTTTAGCTCCTGGTTTTAATAATCCATATTTTATACCCAGGCCAAGTGGTTTACCTAATAATGTAAAACCTGCACCAAATGCAGCACCTTCAGCACCGTATCTGATTCTGTTTCTTATTCTAGCTAACGCAAGTTCTCTTCCAGACAATCCTTCTGTATTTTCTAGAGGTATCGCTGTTGTTTCTCTATCTGGTTCTGATGCGATAAAATCTGTTGCCGCGAATGCAGTTGACATATAACCAATTCTTTTTGCTGCATTGATTGCCTTGTCACTTGTTTTCTTTACTTTTCTTGCTTTTGATAATGCTTTAACTCTATTTAATACTTTGAATACACCACCACCTGGCACACCATATTGCGTTAATAGTTTTGTAACTTCTCCTGTAAGTGTTTCAGGGTCTTTTACTTTGTTTTCTTCATATACTTTTGTAAGATCTTCTGTAAGATTAGTGCCTGCCGCTGCATCAATGCCTGATGTTAATAAGTCACCAACAGCATAACCTAAGTCTTGAACACCGCCATATAAAGCTTTTTCTACGTCTTCAAAAAAATCTATGTAATCTTTTTCTTGAGCCTTGCTTCGGCCCTCCATTATATCGTTTAATCTTTCTACTTTTAATTTATCGAAAGGATTTGTTTCAAAGAAAAAACCTAAATTTTTTAAACCACCCCATGTAAACTTTACAGGTTTAGTTCTTTTATTAAGAGTGTTTTCTACTATTTTTCTAGCAGTATTTTTTTCTATTTGTGAGGGTTGTTTTTTAAGAAATGGGTCGGACATTTTAACCCTCCTGTGGTAGAGTCAAAGTTACGTCGTATTGTTGGTTGAATTGATCCACATCTTGTTGAGTTCTTATTTCTGCAAAATCTAATAAAGCTTGTTTACTGTTAGCTAACAGTTGAACAACTTGATCTGATATAGAGTTTGGTAGTCTAGTTCTTAGTTCCGAATAAGTTAAATCTTGTGTTGGTGATTCTTGAATAGTTTCCTGTGTTTGTTGTGGAGTGGTCATGCCCCCAACTTGATATCCTGCTCTGCCACCATCAGCCATGCCTTGTAAAAATTCAAATGATTTTAAAGCTTCTATAGTAGCTTCTTGACGTGTCATTCCTTTAGCCATGTTTTCATCAATCATTGTATTTAATGCATCTGTTTGATCTAAAAGACCAATTTTTTCTATTATTGAAGACTCTTTTAATACACTAGCTCTAATATCATCAATAGACCCTAATCTTGTTTCTATCTCTCTTAATCTTTTATTTTGATCTGCTGTTCTTTCATTTTCAGGAGTAATTTTTATTTCCTCTGCTTCTTGTGTCAAATTTAATTTTTCATCGTCAAGACCTTTTATAACATTTGATGTTTTTGCAGCTGCACCTGGGTCAAAATCTTTACCTGTTGTTCCATATTTTTTCTGTAATTCAAAGTCAGCTTCTAAAAGTTTTAAACTATTTTCAAGTTCTTCTGCTCTTGCAAGAGAGGCTTGATCTCCTTTCGTTGTCAATTTATCAATTTCATTTTGTAATTCCATTCTCTTTTCTTCAAAACCAGCTTCTATTAATTTCTGTTGTTGTGTAGATTTGAAATCCTCGCTTATAACATCACCTAATATTGCTTGATCTAATGCTCTTTGATCAGATAGTTCTTGTGCTCTTGCTGATTGAAATCTATTAAAAGGATCTTTAGCTGCTGTTGCAGCTGTTTGAAATATATTACCTGTTGGACTTTGAGATAATAAATTTAAACCAAAGTTAGTTAAAAAAGAAGATACAGATCCTGGCATAAAACCACCCCTTTGATTAGGTATTGTTTGATCAAACATTTTTCTTCTTTCATCAAACAACTGTTGAACTCTACCTGCATCTTGATATTGTTGTCTTGGTGTATCAAGACCTGATGTAATACCAGTTCCTGCCGAACCACCCATTCTAAACATTGGTCTTTTTAAAGTTCTGTTCATTATCTACCCAAATAAATTAGTTGGATTAAATTTACCCGTTACTGCTCCATATATTCCAGCTAATGTTGAACCAACTCCAAGAGCCGTTTGTAATGGCGTAGGATTAGGTACGTTAGTTGTTTGTGTTTGACCTGGATAACCACCCATAATTCCAGTAACAATGTTCGCATATCTATCCACTTGTTCTTGTGGTTGAAATGCTGCTTGTCTTGCTGCTTCTCTTTGTGCATCAAGAGTTGCTTGTTGTTGAGCTTGGTTCAGCGCGCCCAGCTGACCTAAAGTTCCAACGTCTTGTCTTTGTAATCCCGGTACTAATTGTGCTAGACCTTGTTGTTGATTAAATCTTTGTGCAGCTAGTTGCTGTGCTTGTCCAAATCCTTGTTGTAATAAACCTGCTTGTAATAATGCTCTTTCTCTATCGCTTCCTGTTTTAAATTCTGATTGTAATACACCTTCTCTGCCTCCACCAAATGCACCAGAGGCTACCGCTTGGTCCCTGATCCGTTGTTCTTGTACCTGTGCTTGTCTATCAAATTCATTTAATGTTGTATCAATAACTTGTTGTTGATACGGTGACATAAATTGTTGTGCAATTTGTGGTGAAATACCAGCGGCTGATGCTATTTGTGCTTGTTGTAAAAATGGTTGAAATGAACCTAAACCTGCTTCAGCTCGTTTTTGTGCTTCTTTTTGTAATCTATCTTGATCTGCAACTTGTGGTGCAATACCTGCTAAATTTTGTTGTCTTGTTGTAAAAGCTCTTGCAGCGTCTTGTCTTGCTTTAAAACCTGCAGCTGTTTCACCTGTTTGTTGCGTTAAACTTCCAATGCCTTGTGTAACTATGGGTACACCTGTTTGCGCAACAACCTGTGTTGCTAAATCTTTTCCTAGTTGTTCTACAAATGGTGCGGGTCTCGCTATCGTTGTTTGTGTCGACATTATATGACTTCTCCTAGTCTTTGTGATGTTTGAAACATTTTTCTAGCGCCTTCTAATCCTTGCGATTCTTCAGATACTTCACCTCCGGATTCGAGGTTTTTCATCATGTTATACATAACTTCTGCGCCTTTGTCTATATTTCCATCTCCTGCATTTCTTACAGCATCTGCTGTAAATACGAATTCATTCTTTGATAATCTAGCGGGTACATCATCAGCTCTTTCCATTCTGCCCATTTCTACAAAACCACCTGTTTCTCTATAATCCTTTTCCATACCATCCATGTCTATTAGTGGCATGGTCTTCTTGGCTACTGGTTCTGCATCTCCACCTTCTTGATATCCTATTCTACCACCGTCAGCAGCGAATTGACTACCCTCGAATCTTGGAGCCAAAACTTTAAATGGATTATCTCTTGATGCAATTAAATCAAAATCATCTTCCTCTTCTTGTTGTAATTCTTGTTTTTGTTTAGGTGTTAGTGCACCTGCTAATACTGATGATCCTGTAATTAATCCCATAGGGCTTTTTAAAAATTTTAAAAGACCACCTGATCTTTGTGCAAACCCTTGTTTCATAGTTGCTTCACCTAAAATAGAATCTGTTAAAAATTTTTTAAGTCCTAAACCAGTTTTAGTACCCATTAAACCTTTAGAGAAAAAACCAGTTTTTACACCTGGTATTCCAAAACCAACGGCTCCTAATATAGCAGCTTTACCTATTGGTGACTTTACAATTTTCTTAACACCTTTTGTAACTTTTTTTACAAGTTTACCCAGACCATACATCTGTCTACCCATTTCATCCATAGAATCATCAGCGAAACCACCTATAACATCTGTGTTCATGATGCCACCGTCCATAGCATTTGCTCTTAAATTATCAAAATCAAATAAAGAACCACCGAATCTTGCAGCTAATCCTCCCTTGAATATGTCATCTTCATCTGATGTAGTTGTGGTTGTTGTAGGTGCTGTGGTTGTAGGAACTACTTGAGGTATAATTTGATTGTCTGGTCCATCTCCACCAGGACCAAAAGTGTTACCCATTTCATCTCTTCCAAAACCACCCATTGGCCCACCTTTGGAGCTTATTTTTCCTGCTAAAACATCTTGTTTAAATAATTCTCTTCCTCCTTTATCCTCTGCATATTCTCTAAATTTAAAACCTGTTTTATCTTTAATGTATTGATCATACATTTCATCTAAACTTCTTCCAGGTATTTTAGATAAAATACCTTCTATCAATGCAACTGAAGGTGGTTTAATATTACTTAAAAATTTTTGAAGAGGGTTTTGTTCTGCAATCGCTTTTGCAGTTGCTACATCATCTGAATCATCTTCTTCTATAGCACTTTTTGCAAGCCCTATTTTTTCAAGACCAATAATATTTCTTTGTCTAGGAGACATTGGACCCACTGGTGTTCCATATTTAGTTGTTGTATCAAATCCTATTTTTGATCTTTTTTCTTTTAATTCTTCTTCTCTAATTCTTTTTTGTCTTTCTTCTTTTTCTCTTATAGCTTTTTGTTGAGCTATCTTTTGTTTTTGTCGTTCTTGAAACTCTCTTGCATCTTTTATCTGTTGTTTTGAAATGGAGGGTTTAGTATATTGTCTTGCAGAATACTGTTGTCTGTTATCTTCTTTATCTCTACTTGGTCCATCTCTACCCGGTTTATCCGGGCTTCCTCCCATACCACCTTTACCGCTTGGTCCACCTGGTCCTGGACTCTGTCCACCTATTCCTTGATTACCCATGTCTCTTCCACCACCAAACCTATAACCTAGTCTACCACCTTCTTGTAGCATTTGTTTGTATTGTTGTGCTCTAGTTATTGCCATCGTACTATTATATTATAATTTTGTATCTCCTCCAAGTGGTAATGCTTCTACTGTTACTTTGACATCTCTTCTGATATCATCAGCTACAGTATCTGTGTTTGGATCTTGCACATCTTGCATTGCCTCTGCGTCTGAGTTATACTCTTTGCCTGTTTTCATATTAGTTAATGTTACTTCACTTTTAGGTGTAATAATCTTAACTTGTTTACCATCTATTATTTCTATTCTATATGATGCTTCTTGTTCTACAAACGACATATTAATCTCTATTTATCTCCAATATTGATGCAATAACGTGTAATTCATTTGCATCAGCTGCTTGTGCCTTTAATACCTCATTTTCTTCTAAAATTAAAGGATGTGTTAACAGCTCAGTTGTTGCTTTTGAGGCTATTGCTTTGTCTTTGAATAGGTTAAATACTGCAGATGCAGCGTTTGTTATTGTGAAAGTTATTGTGGTCCCTGATCCAGCGTCCTCGGATACTAAAATACTTTTAATTATAGCTCTAGAATCAGACGGTGCTGTGTATATTGTAGTATTATCTGTGGTAGTTAGATCTACCTTTGCATTTTTATATATATTAGCCACCTACAAACCAAGAAAATTTTTCTTGCTCCCTTTTTACTTCATCTAAAAATGTAGAATTTAATTGATCTTTTATCAATGTTAAAGCTCTATTTATTTGTTTTTGGTTAGACACATCGTACTCTTCTTTTGGTTCTGGTATTCTTACGTTTATTTTAGCCATTATCTTCTACCATCTGGTTGTACATCAAGTCTCAAAGTTCCAAATCTCCACTCTTCACCATTAGAATCGTTTTCTATTTTAACATTTACAAATCGACCTCTTGCTCTTGTGTCTTTTTTTGTTGTGTTTGAATCAATTGTAAAAGGACTCAATGTGGTTGTGCTATCAGATTGTTGTGGGTATCTTTTGATAGCTAAACTAACTTTAGCATTTCCTGCTAATGTTTTAAAATCAGGTACAAATCTTCTCATTGCAAGAAATACCTCACCAGCTACTTTTGGTCCTGCTGGTCTGCCTTGTGCATTTCTTTGTCTTTGTTCTAAGTCTATATCATAAGATTTTATAAAAGAAGAAACTGTGGTTGTTGTACCATCTTCATTAACTTGATCAGTTCCAATCTCGTGTTCAAAATATTTGGTGCCTCCTAAATCTCTTTCACCTATTACTTCAGGAAAAGTTCCAGCGTCCGTGCTGTCATATTTAGTTGCGTATGGTCTAGGATAGATAGTTGCATCCATCCAACTTGTTCTTGCCTCTGTTCCTGTATACCAAACACCACCTTTCATACGTTCTCCATAATTAAATACAACATACTTATCATTAAAATTAGAAGTAGATGAAGGATAGTACCAAATAACTTCTGTAAATAAATTATTAATACCTGCATTAACTTGCTGTCCTTTTGTTGTATCAAAATTATCGTAAACAAAATCCTCTACGCTACATGGTAGTGATTTAACTGTACCATCAAATAAAAAGAAACCATTTGGTGATAACCAAAACGCTGCACCATCTACTTCAATTACTGCATTTTTACCTATCAAACCACAGTTAGTGCCAACTTGTTCAAAGCTAAATGTAAAAGGTGCACCAACAAATTTCATTGTATACAATGCATTATCTGTAAATATTAAAATTGTTTCTTTTGCTTTTATGGCTCCAATAATTTTTGTACCATCTTGCAATCTAAAATCACCCGCAGTATTAACAGCTGTTGCCGTATAATCATTTATATCCTCTTGATCAGAAAATCTTATAAACATATCATCTTGTGTTGTTGAATCACCAATAGTTGTCTCTGTTCCAAGGTGAATTAAGTGACGTGTAGTTGGTGATACTAATGTAACTCTTGTTGCAGTTGGATTACTTCCTGTTGCAAAACCAGATGTTGTTGTTGATGCTCTTGTAGTTAACGGTGTTGCAGCTCCTGCATTCCATGTAAATGTTTTACCGTTTGCAATTGTTGCAATTAACACTTGACCAAAATTATCAAGACTCCAAAGACCAGGTTCTAGAACTACGGTTGATGCACTTACAGCACTACCAAATCCAGAAAAGTTTGTAGCATTTGTTACAGTGCTTCCATCACTATGTGCTTGTCCATTTGATGTCCCAGCAGTTGCTGTTCCATTTGCACCTCTAGTGATACCTGTTAAATCAGAACCAGCAATACCTGTGTATGTAATTAATTCATTACCAACAGCAATTGTTCCAGCAGTTGGAAAACCAGATGTTGATGTTAAAGTTATTGCTGTACCAGATCCACCTGTACCAGCAGTGTCAGCAAGTAAAGCTCCGTTCAAAGTTGTTGTAGTAACACCTGATACTGTTCCACCATAATTACCAATACCAAAACCATAGCCATAAGATTGTGCAGCAGGACCAACTTTCTCATAAGGTATAACACTACAAGATCCCCCTGAACCTGAACTTGATGTTTGTTGTGTCCCTGTTACAATTGCAATCTTTGATGATGTAACCCTTGTGACTTGAAATAGTTTATCTTCAAATGCAGCGTTAGTTAAACCCACTCCTGTTGGTACAGTTACATTGTCTAATAATATTATATCTCCAGATTCTAAATTATGGTCTGATGTAAAAGTTAAGCTAACTTCAAAAGTTGCATCTAAACAAGATATAGCAACAGAACCTATTGTAGATTTTATAGGTGTGATGTCATGAAGTTGTCCTTCAAAATATAAAAGTAAAAACTTATCTGTTCCAAGAGCCACGTACCGGTTACCGTCTAAATCTACAAAAGAGTGTTGTTTTCTAACTACACCTACAATTTTATCTGATACTAAAGAAGACCAGCCGCCTACTTTTTCAGGTAAACCGTATCTAAATCTTACATTATCAGAATCAATCCATCTGTTTTCTGCACCTGCTGTCGTATCTTGTTTATCTATTCCAGGTAGGAAATTGTATTCGATTAGAGCCATGGTCCGTGCTCCTTATGCCGTGTTAGTTTTAAATGCCCAGCCTCTTGTTGCATCTACATACACTAATGTAAAAGCTTGACCATTAGTTGTTAATGTTAAGTTTGATGTACCTGTGTTTATTGGTTGACTGTTTCTATTTACAATTAAGTTGTTAGAATTAAAAGTTCCTCTTGCATCTATAAACGTGACCTCTGAACCAACTGCAGGTGATGCAGGTAAAGTTACCGTAATAGGGTTAGCTGTTGTATTTGCAAGTATCTGATCTCCGTCTACTGCTGTATACGTTGTAATTGTTGAAGAGTTTAAAGTTACATAACCTTTGTTTCTAATTCCAAGACTTACGTTTGTACCATCAGAGTAAACTAAGGATGTTGACCCTATTGGCAATACTACACCTGTTCCAGATGTTGTTTTTACTGTAATTGTAAACAAAGAAGATGTGCCTCTTGTTGTTGCATCTTCAAATATTATAATTCTTTCAGAACCACTTGGTATGGTTACGTTTCTATTTGCACCTAGTGTGCCTGTAAGTTTAATATATAAGTTTTTACCATTTGACGTTGCACCACTATCTAATGCTAGTGCAAGATCACCACTTCCTAATTGTGAAGAAGATAAGTATCCTGAAGATAATTGTTCTAAAATTTGTAGATTTGTATTTGTAATTGATCCCCAAAGACCAGCTTTTTCACCAGTTGTGATTAATTCTAGTTTTGAGTTAGTTGAAAAACTTGATGCCATAATTCTCCTAGTAAGGGTCTATTGGTGTCCAAACCATTGATGCTCCTGGGTCAACATCATTCCAAGTAATTATACCTGGATCTTTGATATTTAACGTCATCGGCACGCCAGTCGGGTTTACATTAGCCGCAGCTGTAATACTAACACTTCCTGTACCAATGGTCAATTGGTTTCCTGTAACATTAACATTAGCTGCAGCAGTGACTGTTACTGTTCCAGTTCCTAAAGTTAATGGACTTCCTGTAGGAGTAACATTAGCTGCACCACTAATTGTTAGTGATCCAAAGCCAAGTGTTAATGGACTTCCAGAAGGGGATACAAGAGCCCCTGATAAGATAGTAGAACTTCCTACACCCAGTGTTAATGCATTACCTGTTACATTAACTGTAACATTGGGATCAAATATTGTGCTCGATATTGGAAGAGCTGATATGGCATTAAAACCAAGCATTAGTCTTAGCCTTTAATTTCCATTAATGTAAGAGTTGATACTGCTGTATGACCAGCGTTTGCATCATTATCAACAGTTTCATTTATTCTAATTTCTCTATTATTGTAAGCTGTAACTTGTAATCCATAAGTCAATGTTGATGTGCTTGATGGACTATGAAGATACTCAAAAGAATTTACTTCCATTGCAGTGTTGCTACTACGAAGATGTCCAGCAGAAAAACTTACTTGTTTTCTTGAACCACCTACTCCACCAAGAGCATCTGAAATAGCTGTACCACTTTCTGTAATTCTAAATGCTGTATAAGGTACAACAGCATTTACTGAATTAGAAACAGAAACTTTATATAAAATTTTACTTGAGGTTGATAATGGAGTTATATTTGTATTTAAACCTGTGATTTGATAATAAGTATTATCTATCGTTAAACTAAGAAAACCTGTATAAACTGTTTGAACAGTTTGAATAACATTTCCAGTAGGTAAATTACTAGACGTAATTGACCCACTAATAGCATTCGCTCCACCTAATCTCGTTATTGCCATCTATATTACTCCTTTGGATATTTAGTCTTAACTGCATCTAAAGCTGTAAAGAATCCGCCACTCGTAGTTAGTGTACCATTATTTATATCGTGGTACAACTTATCTAACTGTTCACCAAGTTCTGGGTATTCTGCAGCTCTATCTCTTTGATACTGTTTAGCATCGTAGTCTGCTTGCAGTTCTGCTTGTTTAGCAGATACCTGTGCCCATGTCCATGGTTGAGTGTCGGAAAATATAGCAGTGCCATTTTCGTCAGCTCCTGTTACATACTTTACTTGTGCTTGATACTCAGCTTCGTTTGATGGCGAACCACTAACTGTAAACTGAGCGTTTGAGTCAAGTCCTAGTATTGCTTGTGATATATCTATCATATTTTCCTCCTTAATTTTATGGTAATACTTCCATTACAGTTATTGTTGATGCTGTTCTTCCTTGATAATCATTATCGCTATCATTTCCAGTTCTATTAAGAACACCAGTGCTTCCACCACCAGTTTGAACTAACATTTGTACTTTATAATTAGTTTCTGCTATAGTTGATGGACTATCTAATGTTGTTGCAGAAAAACTTCCAACTTCATAAATATCACCCATTCTTACATGTGCTGTGCTTCTTGTTCTATTACCTGCCGCATCACCAACACAAATTGCTGTACTATCTCTTACCAATCTAAGTTGTGTAACATAAGACGCTGCTGAATTATTCACATACGTATTCATTGTAACTAAAATTTTTGAGGATGTAGATGATGGAGTTATTGAAACTGACAAACCTGTAATGTCCGTAAATGTTCCTGAACTTGTAGTAAATGTATCTGTTTTAGTGGTTGATTTAACTTGCCCTATTTTACCAAACCCTGCAGCAGTGATTACACCACTACCGTTCGATGTGACTAGGTTGTTTCCCCCTGAATCCTGAAGCTGGTCTACTTTTAAAATACTACTCATCCTGCTATCTCCATTGCTGTTATAGATGCTACACACGATTGATAAT